>PPYF01494565.1_pt1 | contig 16187 bp, 15 predicted proteins | sample 1559871 | NCBI WGS metagenome assembly PPYF01 (sample SAMN08240021, study PRJNA423297) | Human gut metagenome, whole genome shotgun sequencing project.
AGTCGTCACTTGGGTCAAAGTTTAATTTCTTTTTGATTGCTGATTCGTGCTTGTTCCATTTACCACGAGGAATCTTGTCCGCCTTGGTCGCAACAATGATAACCGGAATCTCATAATACTTGAGAAATTCGTACATCTGCACATCATCTGCTGACGGGTCGTGGCGGAGATCCACCAAACTGACAACCGCACGGAGATTTTCCCGAGTCGTTAGGTACTCCTCAATCATGCGCCCCCACTTTTCACGCTCCTTTTTAGAAACGCGGGCATAGCCATAACCAGGCACATCCACAAAGCGCATCTTGTCATCAATGTTGAAGAAGTTGAGTAACTGGGTCTTCCCAGGTTTTCCTGATGTACGAGCAAGATTTTTGCGGTTCAACATGGTGTTGATAAAGCTAGACTTGCCGACATTTGAACGCCCTGCAAGGGCAATCTCTGGCAGGTCATCCTGCGGATAGTGGGACTTGTTTGCCGCACTGAGCAGGATTTCAGCATTGTGTGTATTAAGTTCCATAGTCACCTCTAGGCTGTTTCTAGGATTGGTTTTTCCGTTCCATCGACAGCTTCTTTCGTGATGCGGACCAATTTCACATTTTCCTGACTTGGCACTTCAAACATAACATCTAGCATGGTTTCTTCGATTATTGAGCGAAGACCACGCGCACCTGTCTTGCGTTCGATAGCCTTATTGGCGATTTCCTGAAGGGCTTCATCATCAAATTCCAACTCAACATCATCATAAGAAAGCAAGGTTTGGTATTGTTTCACCAAGGCATTTCTTGGCTCCTTCAAGATGCGAACCAAGTCATCGACCGTCAATTGCTCAAGAGCAGCAAAGACAGGCAAGCGTCCAATCAACTCAGGGATAATACCGAATTTTTGAATGTCTTCTGCGATGATTTCTTGCATGTAGGAGCTGTTTTCGTCAATCGCCTTGTTATTTTGGCCAAAACCAATGACTTTTTCTCCCAGACGTTGTTTGACGATTTCTTCGATGCCATCAAAAGCACCACCCACGATGAAGAGGATATTCTTGGTATCCACCTGAATCATCTCTTGTTGTGGATGTTTGCGTCCACCTTGAGGTGGCACGCTAGCAACAGTTCCCTCAATAATCTTGAGAAGGGCTTGTTGCACACCTTCACCCGAAACGTCACGTGTGATAGACACATTCTCGCTCTTCTTGGCAATTTTGTCAATTTCATCTACGTAGATAATCCCACGTTCTGCACGTTCGATGTTAAAGTCAGCAGCCTGCAAGAGTTTGAGGAGGATATTTTCCACGTCCTCACCCACATAACCAGCCTCAGTCAGAGCTGTCGCATCTGCAATAGCAAAAGGCACGTTCAAGCTCTTAGCCAAAGTCTGAGCCAAGAAAGTTTTTCCTGAACCAGTTGGACCAATCATCAAGATGTTTGACTTCTGCAAATCCACATCTTCTGACTCTTCACGCGTATCGTGAAAATTGATACGTTTATAGTGATTGTATACAGCCACTGCCAAGGCACGTTTGGCACGATCCTGACCAATCACATAGTGGTTTAGAATATTGAGGAGTTCGATTGGTTTTGGTACTTCAGACAAGTCTGCCAAAACTTCCTCGGCCAACTCCTCCCGAATGATTTCCTGGGCCAATTCCACACATTCATTACAGATAAAGGCATTGTTCCCAGCGATTATTTTCTTTACTTCTTCTTGGCTTTTGCCACAAAATGAGCAATAAACCATCATATCATTTTTCCTATTTGTAGGCATGATTTCCTTCCATTCTAATTTATCATTCTATCTAAAATAAGGTCATATAAAAAGCGTGGACACTGTTGACCAGATTGGTAAAAGCATTCAACCAGAGTAAGGCAGACAGTCCATAGCGCTTCTTACGAAAAGCCTGTACTCCAGTCAAAATACAGATCACACACAAAAAAGCTGTAAAAAATCCAAATATACTGCGCTCCATTAGACTTCCTTTCTATCTCGGTATTCGATGGTAAAATCATAGTCGTTTTTCTCATCACGGGTGTAAGATTTGCTTGCTACTGTCTCAAAACGAGACAAGTCAAACTCCTCAGGGAAATAGGTATCTCCCTCTACCTGAGCATGAATCTGTGTCACAATGATTTCATCTAAATAAGGCTCAAAAGCCTGAAAAATCTGCTTTCCGCCAATGATATAGAGATTTTTTTCCTGACTCTGATACCACGCTAAAACAGACTCCACATCTTGAAATACGAGCGCCCCATCTATGACTTTTTCGCTATTGCGCGTTAAAATCAGGGTTTGCCGTTTTGGAAGCAGACGACGTCCCATACCATCAAAGGTCACTCGTCCCATCAGTATAGCATGATTTAAAGTTGTTTCCTTAAAATGTTGCAACTCTGCTGGCAAATGCCAAGGGAGACGATCTTCCTTCCCAATCACACCTTTTTCGTCTTGGGCCCAAATGGCTATAATTTTCTTTGTCATGCTTCCGTCCTTTTTATTGATACTACTATTTTATCAAAATTCTCCCAAAAAGGCTGTTTTGAAACGCGTGCAAAAGAGAGAAAAGGAGCAGGCTTCATTTAGCCTGCTCCTCTCGTCCCTAGGACGTATATTTTTTTGCTTCTGATTCAATTTTTTCAACCACTTCTTGGATACTTAGTCCAGTTGTGTCAAGATAAACTGCATCCTCAGCCTGTTTGAGAGGAGAGGTTTCACGATGACTATCCTTGTAGTCACGCGCAGCAATCTCTTCTTTCAACGTTTCAAGGTCTGTCTCAATCCCTTTAGCAATATTTTCCTTGTAACGACGCTCTGCTCTTTCTTCAACAGAAGCCACTAGGAAAATCTTGAGTTCAGCTTGTGGTAAAACAACTGTCCCGATATCACGCCCATCCATGACGATACCACCTTGCTGAGCAATCTCTTGCTGGAGAGAAACCAGTTTTTCACGCACTTCAGGAATGGCAGCGATGCTTGAAACCTTGTTGGTCACTTCATTTTCACGAATCGGATGCGTAATATCAACATCTCCTACAAAAACAAGTTGCTCACCTGTTTCTGAACGACCAAAACTAATGGGGTGTTGGTTAAGAAGCTCAAGAAGTTGGTCTACATTTCCTGCATTCAACTGGTGTTTGAGCGCTATATAAGTCGCAGCACGGTACATAGCACCTGTATCGAGATAAGTATAACCAAAATCCTTAGCGACAATCTTTGCGACCGTACTCTTACCACTCGAAGCTGGACCATCGATAGCAATTTGAATTGTCTTCATGACCGACTCCTATCTTGTCTTAATCACATCACCTGGGTTGGCAAACCAAGATCCAGATGACATATGAGAAGGATTTAGGGCTTCTAGCTGGGCAATGGAAATCCCTGCACGTTGAGCAAGAGCTGCTTCTCCCTCTCCAGGCTGTACTGTAAGTGTTCCTTCACCCTCTGTATGTTCTTCCGAACTGCTCTCTGAAGGTGTTGATTCAGAAGAAGCTGTTTCCTCTACCTTGCTACTTGAAGATGATGATGCTTCCACTTTAGAACTTGCACTTGTAGAAGGAGACGATGCATCATAGAAGTCCTTCAAAGATGAAGTACGATTGCTTCCTCCGGTTGATAGGTAAATCAATACAACTACCATCGCTACAACGATTACAAAGAAGAGGCTGGCTAGAACCGTCAAGACACGATTCGCAACAACGCCTTTCCCTTTTTGTTTCCGGTGTCGACGCTCTGATCTTGTTTCTTCCTCATTGTTTTCGTAAATATCTTCTTGCCACGGTTCTTTTTCCATACCTTACTCCTTGTTTTTTTTACATTTTCTTATTACAATATAAATATGAAAGTCACACTTATACCCGAACGGTGCATCGCCTGCGGGCTTTGCCAAACTTATTCTGAACTCTTTGATTACCATGATAATGGAATCGTTCGATTTTACGATGATCCAGTTGAATTGCAAAGAGAAATCGCTGAGACCAGCGATGTTCTGGAGGCCATCAAAAATTGTCCTACACGTGCACTTCTAAAAGATCCATCGTAGGAAGCAGGGAATGAATGTTATTGATTTTTTCTCATTTTTCCCACACTTATTAGTTTAGCATATTTCTAGGTAAAATTATAGTCTTTTTTGGTTATTTTTTTCCTTCAATAATAGAAAGGTCACTTTTTTCTTTGACGAGATAGAGTGGTCTTTTTTTGGTCTCTAGATAAATCTTACTGTAACTTATAATCTAAATTTCTCAATGAGAATAGACTCCTACCATTCTATTTCCTTTACTTTCTTAACAAATTCGTCCCACTCTTGTATACAATCTTTGGATAAACATATATCCGTATAACTGAACGATAAATCTTTAATATTCTTCCACCAATCAAAAGAATTTCCCTCTTTTTCTGATTCTATTCTTTTGTTAACCATTTCAATAATTGTGTTATCTATCTCTTCCCTGTCATCTAAACTTAGAAATCTCCATTCAATTCCATTTGTATAAATTACTTTTTTATACCATAAAAGATCTCCAATAAGTTGTCCCATCTCTCTAGTTAAATGTTCAGAGCTGTTCGATAAGGTTGATTTGATTTTTTCCTCTGTAATTAAAGGATACTTTAAATTCTTAACTTCCACGCACCCTCGAAGTTTCTTCCATTCTTTATTTTTTATACTTTTTCTGGATTTGTTTTCATAAGTCTTATCTAAAATAACTATATCAGGAAAATTACTTAGACCATAATATATTTGTCCCATATTACTCTTTCTTCTTCCGAAAACATATCTTTTTGATAAACTATCTTTTAAAGTGGGCTTAATTATATCAGCAACTATAGGATACAATTCAGCCTCTACATAATTTTGGTTCTCTATTAGCCCGATTTCTTCAGTATAATCCTCTTTATTTAGCATAAAATAATCCTCCTAATTTTTTTATTTCTTAAGTTTCCACTTTTGCAGTAAATATCCCTACATAAATCCATTATACCGTATCAAATCCCTAGTTACTTTAAAGACCACCAAAAACCACCAAAATTCCGGAGTAAAAGAATTATAAAAACAAAAAGTAACTACGCTAGATAAATTCTATCTTTGTTTTGACTTACCATCACTTTTTTCTTTGACGAGATAGAGTGGTCTTTTTTTGGTCTCTAGATAAATCTTACTGATATACTTACCGAGAATCCCAATCGTCAGGAGTTGAATCCCTCCAAGAAAGAGAATGACAGCCATCAGAGAGGTCCAGCCAGATGTCGGATTTCCCAAGATAAGGGTCCGAAACACCACAAAAACAGTCATCATAAAAGAAATAAAACAAGATAGGAGTCCCGCTACAAAGGCTATACTCAAGGGAAAATCTGAAAAGTTAAGAATTCCTTCAATCGAGTAGAAAAAGAGTTGTCTAAAACTCCAACTGGTCTTGCCAGCCTGTCGTTCAACGTTTGGATAATCAAGATAGTGCGTTTTAAAACCCACCCAGGCAAAGAGTCCTTTAGAAAAACGATTGGACTCGGTCAGGGTCAAAATAGCATCTACCACAGATCGTCTCATCATGCGAAAATCACGGACACCTGAGGGCAGAGCTACTGGGCTAATTTTTTGCATGAGGCGGTAAAAGAGGTCAGCACAGAAACTGCGGAAAAAGGGTTCTCCCTCCCGACTAGTTCTCCGTGTCCCAACACAGTCTATATCTGCATTTTGGTCTAGTAAGGCTTTCATCTCAAGTAGCATACTAGGAGGATCCTGAAGGTCTGCATCCATCACGACCACCAAGTCTCCAGTTGCATGCTGCAAGCCTGCGTATAAGGCTGCCTCTTTCCCAAAATTTCGTGAGAATGAGACATAACGGACCGTAGGATTCTGCTCCCGATAGGTCTTCAAAAGCTGCAGGGTCCCATCGATTGAGCCATCGTCTACAAAGACATATTCGACCTCTGCTCCCAAGTCAGGAAGCAGAGCTTCCACAGACTGATAAAAAAGAGGAAGTACTTCCTCTTCGTTTAGACAAGGGACGATGATTGAAATCATCATCTTAGTCTTCAAATCCATTTGGATGCTTGCTTTGCCAACGCCATGCGTCTTCACACATTTGGGTGATGTCGAGTTCTGCTTCCCATCCGAGCTCTGCTTTGGCTTTTGCTGGGTCTGAGTAGCAGGCAGCGATATCACCTGGGCGGCGTTCTACGATGCGGTAAGGAATAGGACGTCCCACTGCTTTTTCCATATTTTGGATAATTTCAAGAACGGAGTAACCTTTACCAGTCCCAAGGTTATAAATGTTTAGACCTGAACCTTTTTGAAGTTTTTTCAAAGCTGCAACGTGACCTTTGGCTAGGTCTACAACATGGATATAGTCACGAACACCAGTTCCATCTTCTGTATCGTAATCATCTCCAAATACTTGCACTTGCTCTAGTTTGCCAACTGCTACTTGTGAAACATAAGGTAAGAGATTGTTTGGAATTCCATTTGGATTTTCTCCTAGGTCTCCACTTTCATGCGCTCCGATTGGGTTGAAGTAACGAAGCAAGACCACATTCCATTCTAAGTCTGCCTTGTAGATATCGGTCAAAATCTCCTCTAACATGAGCTTAGTACGGCCGTACGGGTTGGTCACTGAAAGTGGGAAATCTTCCAAGATTGGAACAGTGTGAGGATCTCCGTAAACTGTCGCCGAAGAACTGAAGATGATGTTCTTACAATTATTTTCTTCCATAGCTTTCAAAAGGCTGACAGTTCCTGCGATATTGTTATCATAGTAGGCAAGAGGGATACGGGTTGATTCGCCAACAGCCTTCAAACCAGCAAAGTGAATCACACCAGTCGGTTCTTCCTGCTTGAAAATATCTCTGAGAGTATCAGTATCACGGATATCTGCCTCATAAAAAGGAATCTCAACTCCTGTGATTCTTTCAACAACTTCTAAACTTTTACGATTGCTATTGACAAGATTATCCACCACAACCACTTGATGACCTGCTTGGATCAACTCAATAACAGTGTGGGTTCCGATAAATCCAGCACCACCAGTTACCAAAATCTTTTCTTGCATCTTTTTTCCTCGATTCTCGGATTATTTTTTCTTATTTTATCATTTTTGATAGGGAATGTCATTTGACATCCTAAACTACCTGCTAAAATTTCAGTAAAATACTTATTCGCTTTTTACTCGTTTGACATAGTTTGCAATTGGATAGTTTACTGGGTCCAAGGTCAACTCCTTGTCTTGGACCAGCTGGGCTAGATGGTAACCGATGATCGGACCCGTTGTGAGACCTGATGAACCTAGTCCACTAGCCGCATAGACACCTGCTAAGCCTGGGACTTGCCCAAAAAATGGCGAAAAATCACTGGTATAGGCACGGATTCCTACTCGCTCACCTCTTATAGTAGCTTCAGCCAAGGCTGGGTAGGATGGCAAGGCTGCTTCCTCCATTTGTTGGAGCAAGGTTTCATCTACCGTCAAATCAAATCCCATATCATTTTCATGAGTAGCGCCTAAGGACAATTTCCCACCTGCAAAAGGGATCAAATCCCACTCCCCCTCTGGCATGACAACAGGGTAAGATTCTAGGTCTTCGGAGAGCTGATAATCTCGGAGTTGCCCCTTTTGGGGACGAACATCTACCTCATATCCTAAAGGCTCCAAAATGTCCCTCAACCAAGCTCCCGTTGCTAGAATAACCTGATCAAACACCTCTTCGCCAATCTGATAGCCGAATTCTAAAGGTGTCAGACTTACTTTTTCTTTGACCAGCTTGACCTGACTGGCTTCTAGCAAACGATTCACTAACAGTTGGCCATCTACTCTCGCTCCACCAGAAGTATAGAGCAGGCGGTCGAATCCCTGCAAACCAGGGAATAATTCATTTGCAGACGCTTGGTCTAAAATGGCTAACTGGCCTATCAAGGGAGATCCTTCCCTGCGCTGAAGGGCTAGTTCATAAAGTTCTTCTAGCTTGGATTCGTCCTTTTTCAAGAGGAAAACTCCCGAACGCTGATAAAAGTCGATTTTTTGACCAGACTTTTCTAAATCAGCCAACAAATCCACATAAAAGTCAGCTCCCAAGCGCGCCATCTTGTACCAGGCTTTATTGCGGCGTTTGGAAAACCAAGGACTGATAATTCCTGCTGCAGCCTTGGTTGCTTGCCCCTGTCCATGGTCAAAAACGGTCACCTCTAGGTCAGCTTCTTTAGAGAGGTAGTAGGCAGCTGTTGCCCCTACAATCCCTGCTCCAACAATGGCAACTTTTTTCATTGTCTTCACTTCCTAACTAGATATGGTGGAAAGGATTGGTCGATGCTTGGCTAGGTATGATATCAATGGTCCAATCCTTTTCTGCCTTCCATTGGGCAAGAAGTGTTGCAATTTTTTCGACAAAAAGAATTTCGATATAGTGGCCCGGGTCCAGCGCCAACAAGCCATCAGACAGCATATCCTGTGCTGTATGGTAGTAGATATCACCAGTAATATAGACATCAGCCCCCTTTGCCAAAACATCAGGATAGAAAGACTGACCACTACCACCGCAAATGGCAACTCTTGAAATTTCCTTCTTCAAATCACTCTCTTGATAATGCACCATTCGAAGGCTATCTAGACCAAAGACTTGCTTGACATGACTGGCAAATTCTTCATATGTTTGAGGTTGAATGTCACCAATACGCCCAATCCCACGTTCTGGGCCTGTTTCCTGGAGATAAGTCGTCTCCTCAATGCCTAGCATCTGGCAGAACCAATCATTGAGACCATTCTCAACGATGTCAATATTGGTGTGACTGACATAAACGGCGATGTCATGCTTGATAAGGTCGATGTAAATCTGATTTTGCGGACGGCTGGCTACCAGATCCTTGATGGAACGGAAAATTGGCGCGTGCTTAACGATAATCAAGTCCACACCCTTTTCAATGGCCTCTGCCACCGTCTCTTCACGAATATCAAGGGCAACCATGACCCTTTGGATATCCTTGTCCAAAGTGCCGATTTGCAGACCATGACTGTCACCCTCCATGGAAAATTCCTGAGGGCAAAAGGCTTCATATGCGTTAATTACTTCACTTGCTAACATGGAGCACCTCCTTGATGGCTTGAATTTTATCTACTAGAACTTGACGTTCCTCCAGATTTTTTTCTGGGATTTGATTAAGGGCAAACTCTAACTTAGCAGCTTCTTTTTGCCATTTTTGGACAAAGACTGGGCTGACTTCTTTGGACAAGAAGGGACCAAAGCGAACATCACTGGCTGATAGCTTCATTTGTCCCGCTTCCACCACCAAAATCTCGTAGAACTTGCCAGCTTCTTCTAGGATGCTTTCTGCTACAATCTGAAAACCATTGTCTTGCAACCAAATGCGCAAGTCGTCTTCACGATTATTGGGCTGGAGGATCAAACGTTCTACATTAGCTAGCTTTTCCAAACCTTCCTCCAAGATCGTAGCAATCAAACGGCCACCCATACCAGCAATGGTGATAACGGAGACTTGGTCTACCTCTTCAAATGCCGCTAAGCCATTGGCTAAACGGACTTGGATTTTCTCCTTTAGACAGTGAGCCTCAACATTTTTAACCGCAGACTGGTAAGGACCTTCCACCACTTCCCCTGCAATGGCACTTTTGATTTTTCCTCTTTCAACCAAGTCAATCGGCAGATAAGCATGGTCACTCCCTACATCTAGTAAAATGGCACCTTGTGGCACAAAGGACGCCACCAATTCTAATCTCTTTGAAATCATCTTCTCTCACTTTCCAAAACTCTATTACCTTTTATTATACCATACTTCAGCTAGCAATCTTGCACCTAAAAAGACCGCAATCCACAGATTGCAGCCTTTCTTTATTTTCTAGCTTGATAACGACTGGTTAAGATAAATATCACAGTAAAGACAGCCATCATGACAAGGTAAACAGGGAATGTTTGTCCTGTAAGTGTCGAAATTTCAAGCAACTTTTGAATCATTGGGAAGAGAGCTGTGGCTAGGAAGCCTCCTACAGACCAGACAATCAAGAGAACACGCCAGAGGGTAAATGGCATACAGGCTCTAAATACAGATAAGAAACCGATAGACCCAAGAAGATAATAGAGGAGGGTTGATATTTCTAACTCAGACCAACCTTGACTTGCTCCAAATATTTTCACAAAAAGAACGCTGAAGACGACCATGAGGGCGCTTGGTAGGGCGCGAAGCATGGATCTTCTGAGGAAGTTTGGCTCAACAGGTTTGATATTTCGCTCAAAGGTCAGAACGAATGGCGGGAAACCTTCCACGAATTGGTCGATCATGGTAATCTGGATTGGAATGAAAGGGAAAATCAAAATCCACTCAGACCGTCCTAGTAAAACGCTGGCAATACAGATGACTGCAAGCAAGAAGGAATAGATGGTCTTAATCAAGAAAATCGGTGCGATATGGGCGATGTTATTGACCACGCGACGACCTTCAAAGAGAATCTCAGGAACATCATTAAAGTCTGAGTTCAAGAGAACTAGATTGGCAATCTGACGAGTCGCCGGATCCCCTTCAGCCATTACGATCGAACAATCCGCCTCACGAAGAGCCAGGATATCATTGACTCCGTCCCCTGTCATAGCCGTTGTATGCCCTGCTTTTTTCAGCGTTTGAATGATGAGTTTCTTTTGATGAGGGGAAACACGTCCGAAAATAGCTGTCTCTTCAGCCATGGCCATCAATTCCTCATCCGTGATTTTTGAGCAATCTACATAGCTGTGATAGTCTGCAAAGCCAGCCTTCTGGGCAATGCTGGAAACTGTAACGGGATTGTCACCAGAGATAATCTTGAGTCCCACTTCCTGGGAACGAAGATAGTCTAGTGTCTCAGCTGCTCCTTCTCGAATCGGATCCAAGATTTCCAGCAGGGCCAGGGCTTGAATGTCAGACGGTTTCTGTGGTTTGTGATGATCTAGTTTTTCCTGACTGAGGGCCAAGACCAAAACACGCGAGCCTCTCTCCAAGGCCTCTCTAGCTTCTGGGACTTCAGAGTCCAACAACATCTCAGGCGCACCTAAGAAAACTGTCCCTAGCCCTTCTAACTCCATAGCTCCCCACTTGCGGTCGCTAGAGAAGGGAAGATTCGAAAGCATGCGATAGGCTATTTCTCCCACAAAACGCTGGCGAATAGCCTGGGCTGTTGGATTTTTATCCTCACTGTGAGCTATGTAGCTGGTCAGAATGTTAGTAATAGCCTCTTCACCATACGTTTCCGTCAGCGGAAGAACTGCCTCCACCTGCATCTTTCCTTGAGTGATGGTTCCCGTCTTGTCCAGACAGAGCATATCCACGCGCGCCAAGGTCTCAACAGAGTACATCTCCTGCACCAAGACCTTTTTCAAGCCCAGCTTGATCACCGCAGTCAAGAGCGAAGTGATGGTCAAAAGGGCAATTCCCTTGGGCAACATACCCAAAAGTGCTGTCGAAGTATTCACTACAGAAGACTTGAGGGGCAAGCCTTTTAACATCAAGGCTTCTAGGAGGAGAGCTAGACCAAAGGGAATGATAATCTTCCCAGTAAAGCCTGCTAGCTTGTCCAGTGATTTCATGATACGAGAGTTGATGGGTTTCACTGTCTTAGCTTCCAGCATGAGTTTGGAAGCATAGTTGTCTGCCCCGACATGGTGAACTTGAGCCAAAACTGCGCCACTGGCTAGGAAACTCCCTGATAAAAGCAAGGCATCCACTTCTTTTTGCACCAAATCACTCTCACCCGTCAACATGGCTTCATTGACTTCCGCAAATCCTCCCAGAACCAGAGCATCACTAGGAATCTGCTCCCCAGCAGACAAACGAATGACATCTCCTAGAACCAACTCTTCTGGATCGAGAGCAACTTCTTGACCCTCACGAATGGTTTTGACTTTTTCCTTGGTCATGAGATTGAGCTTGTCCACCATGTGTTTGGCCCGGAGCTCGGTCACAATCCCAGAAAAAGCATTAAAGCAAATAACGGCAAAGAAGACCAGATTGCTCCAAGCCTGAACAAAGGCCAGCGCTAGGGCAATAGCAAAGTTTAATGCGTTAAAAAGTGTAAAAACATTTCGTTTGAAGATTTGCCAAGTACTGGTACTGGCTGAAGCGGTAAAGTCATTGACCAAACCTTGAGCCTGTCTTTCCTTGACTTCTCTTTGGGTTAATCCCATAATCTTATTTTTATCCATAAATTCTATCATATCATTTTTTTTAAAAGAATTCTAATCCCATCTAAAACTGTTGGCTGATAACTGAAAAAGTTTGCCAGTAGTCTTTTGATAAGGTATAATAATAAAAGCAATACAATCGAAGGAGATCTCATGTTTTATACTTATTTGCGTGGACTAGTCATGCTGATCTTGTGGTCCATCAATGGCAATGCCCACTATCACAATACTGATAAAATCCCTAGCCGAGACGAAAACTATATCCTCGTCGCTCCTCATCGTACTTGGTGGGATCCTGTATATATGGCTTTTGCGACCAAGCCAAAACAGTTCATCTTTATGGCCAAAAAAGAACTGTTTAACAACCGTATCTTTGGCTGGTGGATCCGTATGTGTGGCGCCTTTCCTATCGACCGAGAAAAACCTAATGCCTCTGCCATCAAGTACCCTATCAACGTCCTCAAAAAAAGCGACCGCTCTCTCATCATGTTCCCAAGCGGGAGCCGTCACTCAAACGATGTCAAGGGTGGAGTTGCCTTGATTGCCAAAATGGCCAAGGTACGTATCATGCCGGTCACCTACACAGGTCCCATGACCTTAAAAGGTTTGGTTAGCCGTGAACGTGTGGATATGAACTTTGGAAATCCTATCGATATCTCAGACATCAAGAAAATGAATGATGAAGGGATTGAAATGGTTGCAGACCGTATCCAAGCAGAATTCCAACGTTTAGACGAAGAAACCAAGCAATGGCACAATGATAAAAAACCAAATCCACTCTGGTGGTTTGTCCGCATCCCTGCCCTCTTCCTTGCTGTGATTGTTGGTATCCTAACGATTATCTTTACCTTCTTCGCAAGTTTTATCTGGAATCCAGATAAGAAGAGAGAGTCTCTTGGTTAAAAAATACAATTATCCCTTGGCAAAAGCCAAGGGATAATTCTTTTATTCGATTTTCCATTTTTGGGCCAACCAGCAGGAAAAGGCTAGAAAGCGCTCAGCCACTTGCTCATGATGTCCATAAGGATCAAAGACAAACTGACCAGTCGGATATCGTTGCTGAAGACTGGTATGGATCTGCTCAGCGTAGACTGGTGCTTGAGCCAAGCGATTGGTATGATGGGCTCCTTCTGTTTGACCATTCTGTAAATACAGCAAACAGTCCAAATTTTTCACCTTTTCTTCCTTACAGAAAGAAACAAAATCAGGAAACCAAAAGGAACCACAGATAGAGAAGATACAGGAGACCTTGTCAAAATAGAAAAGACTGTATACTGCCGCCAAACCACCTAATGAGTATCCTCCATAGGCAAGGCGATTTTTGTCCAGGCGATAAAGCGACTGCAACCTGTCTAAAAGACCTCCAAATAAATGACCATGATAGGCCTTCGCCTGACCGCCAAAATCTGGAGCTCCATCTCTCAGAGCAGATGCCTTCCATGGAGTGTAGTCATCTAGGCGATTTTCAGAAGTCAAACCCACTAAAATCACAGATTCTGAAAGGGAAGATAGAAAATTCAAGTTTCCATCATTCAAGAGAATCGCTGGATAGATTTGATTGGGATCATAGGTTGAAGGAAGGCTGACCTTGACTTGGATCCCTTCCCAATCAAACTCATTATTTATTGATAAAGTCATTGATTTTCTCAAGGGAATCAATCACTGCTGGACCATAGTCCATCAACTCATCGTAAGAAATGGTCATGATTTTTTGATTCTTAATTGCAGGAACGTTTTCTAAAACTTCATTTGCCTTCATCAACTCTACTGCATTGGCATCCAATTTTTTATTGCGGTCGCTGGTCACATAGATAATCAACTCAGGATCCATTGACACGAGATTTTCCAAGGTCAAGCCTGATGTTCCCGTTGCGACATTGGTATAACCAAGTTGATTTAGTAGGCTCTCTTGCAAAGCAGACTTGTAAGCGCCGAAGGTTTCGTCGTTATAAGCAACCATAATCAAAGCCTTTTTCTTTTCACCTTGGCTTGCTGGGTTTGCTTTCTTAACAGCGTCAATTTTAGCTTGTAATTGGGTTGCGTATTCATTAGCCTTGTCCTGAACATTGAAAATCATTCCAAGATTTTTAACGTCTTCTACAATATTTCCCAAATCTTGCTGAATCGTTGAGAGAGAAGCTTTTTGCGTATAGACTGGGATTTTGTTTTCATTCCAAGTGCTAACTGTTCCCAAGGATTTTTCAGAAAACATCATGTTTCGACCCATCACCGCATCTGGCTCATAAGAAAGGACTGTCTCTTGAGAGACTGTTTTTTTATCCCCAATTTGAGGAATCGTCGCGATCGCGTCCTTGTATTTGTCCGTCACAGCATTGTCAGGGTTGAGCATGCCAGCAATTTTATCCTTCAAGCCTAGCTCCAATAAAATTTCAGTAGTTGAAAGATTATTGGTGATAACTTTTTCAGGTGCCTTGTCAAAGACTTGTTCGACTTCATTTCCCTTAGTATCATATGTCTTGACCGTGAGTGGATAAGTCGTCTCTGTGCTAGCCTTTTGACTTGTTTCTGTGCTAGACTGTGTGGTAGCTTTTTCTGTAGTAGTGTTACCACAAGCTGCCATGGTTAGGGTAGCTACTGTTACGAGTAAAATGCTTAGTGTTTTTTTCATCTTGTTTTCCTTTTCATTTTTATAAATAGTGAATCATAGCTTGCTGATCCTCGGTCCAAGTAACCTGACTTTGAACTCCATATACAGTTTGCAATGACTCAGGGGTGATGGTCTCCTTTGGAGTACCTTGGTAAAGGATTTCCCCCTCCTTCATCAGATAGAGATAATCCGAATAGCGACAAGCAAGTTGAATATCATGCAGGACAGCTAGAACATTGATCTTGAGATCCTTGACAATGGCCAACAAGTCTAGCTGATACTTGATATCTAGATGATTGGTTGGTTCGTCCAGGAGCAAGAGAGTCGGTTCTTGCGCCAAGGCGCGTGCTAATAAGACTCGCTGTTTCTCCCCACCTGAAAGAGACGAATAGAGACGAGTTTTCTTCTCAAGCATATCCACCTTGACGAGAGCATCTTGAACGAGGGCATAATCCCTTTCCTTTTCTTTCTGTAAAAAAGAGAGGTGAGGCGTTCTTCCCAGCAAGACGATTTCCTCAACTGTACAATCAAACTGCAATTGATTGAACTGGGTGACGACCGCCATTTGCTTAGCTGTTTCTTTGAGTGACCAATGCTCCAGCGGCTTTCCATCTAGGCTTATCAAGCCTTTGTCCGCCTTTTCCTGACGATAGAGGAGTTTAAGCAGGCTGGTTTTTCCACTTCCATTTGGCCCTAGTATCGTGTGAAATTGATACCCCTCAACCTTAAGAGAAACTCCTTTGAGGATTTTTTTCTCTCCTAGTCCAAAGTGGACATCCTGACAAATCAAGTCCATATCAGGCCCTCACCTCCCTTCGCCTACCTCCAACAATGTAGATAAAGAAGGGAGCACCTACTAAGGCTGTGAAAATACCAATTGGAAGCTCAGCATTTGGAATAATGACACGAGAAAGTACATCTGCCCAGACGACAAAGAGGGCACCCAGTAAGGTCGCAACGGGAAAAAGTCTCCTGTAATTCGTTCCTACTAACCCTCGAGCTAAGTGAGGAGTAATGAGACCAACAAATCCAATAATCCCACAGGTTGCCACTAAGACTGCTGTCAGCACAGCCACCATGGTCACATAAAGATACCAATAGAAGCGTAAGGGAATTCCCAAAGTTAAAGCAGCCTCATCTCCCATCATCATCGCATTAAAAACACGATACTGGGTAGAGAAAAATAGAAGGGCCAATCCTACTACTATAGTTGGCAGGACTAAGTCAGACCAAGTAGTTCCAGCAAGCGAACCCATGGTCCAAAACTTAATGGTCATCACACTGTCTGCATTAGCGCCAACAGAGATGATAAAGTTGGAAAAAGCCAGAAAGAGAGCATTGACCACCGTTCCTGATAAGATCAGACTAGAAGTCGTCATCCTTCCCTGCATAGAGGCAATGATGAGGACAGCAATTGTTGCCAAAATAGCTCCAAGAAAAGCTCCAAGGCTAA
>PPYF01526281.1_pt1 | contig 16185 bp, 13 predicted proteins | sample 1559871 | NCBI WGS metagenome assembly PPYF01 (sample SAMN08240021, study PRJNA423297) | Human gut metagenome, whole genome shotgun sequencing project.
TTTCTACCAATTCTTTCATAATCCTTTTATTTTTTTCGTTAATAATGTGCCGCAAAAATACACTGTTTCCCGAAATAAAAGCATAAAATCAATATTTTTTTTGAAATAATCTTCGAAAAATATCTAAAAAAGGGGCTTTTCACCATTTTTACCTACCTTTGTAGCCATGAAACTGCTTACAGATACCGATTATATACATGCATTGATTGCTGAAGGGGAGCACCAGCAACAGGACTTTAAATTCGAAATTTCCGACGCACGCAAAATTGCCAAAACACTCTCGGCTTTTGCCAACACGGACGGAGGAAGATTACTTATTGGCGTAAAAGACAATGGAAAAATCGCGGGAGTACGCTCCGAAGAAGAAAAATATATGATTGAAGCCGCCGCACAACTTTATTGCGTGCCGGAAGTGGAATACACATTGCAAACATATATAGTGGAGGGACGGCAAGTGTTGGTAGCGACCATCGAAGAAACTCCGCATAAACCGGTTTACGCCAAAGACGAAACCGGGAAACCTCTAGCCTATCTCCGCATCAAGGATGAAAATATTCTGGCAACACCTATACATCTCCGTGTATGGCAACAGAGCGACAGCCCCCGTGGCGAACTGATCCGTTACACCGAACGTGAACAGCTCCTGCTCGAACAACTGGAGCATGGCACTTTACTCTCACTCAACCGCTACTGTCGCCAAACCGGACTTTCACGACGTGCCGCTGAACATCTGCTCGCCAAATTTGTTCGTTATGATATTGTGGAACCCGTATTCGAAAATCATAAATTCTACTTCCGAATAAAAAACGAATAACCACAAACAATACTTAATACTTAACTATGACCTTTATCAACGAGATTAACGACATACTCTGGACCTATATTCTGATTATCATGTTATTGGGATGTGCTGTCTGGTTCAGCATACGGACACGCTTCGTACAATTCCGCATGATTCGCGAAATGATCGTACTGTTAAGCGAATCTGCGGGCAAAGGGAAGCAGGGAGAGAAACATGTATCTTCTTTTCAGGCATTCGCTATCTCTATCGCCAGCCGTGTAGGTACGGGAAATCTTGCGGGAGTGGCTACCGCCATCGCTATCGGCGGTCCCGGAGCTATTTTCTGGATGTGGGTCATCGCACTGTTAGGGGCTTCGAGTGCTTTCATCGAGTCTACCTTAGGGCAATTATACAAAATACGCGGAAAGGATTCATTCATCGGAGGTCCTGCTTATTATATGAAGAAGGGATTGAAACAACCGTGGATGGGAATGCTTTTTGCCATATTAATAAGCATCACTTTCGGTTTTGCTTTCAATTCTGTACAGAGCAATACCATCTGTGCTGCTGCGGAGCATGCTTTCGGGTTCAATCATATTATATTGGGAGGGATACTGACATTGCTGACGTTGGTTATCATCTTCGGAGGTATTCAACGCATTGCCCGTGTCAGCAGCATTATCGTGCCGGTTATGGCATTGGGATATGTGGGGCTGGCGCTGGTGATTGTTATACTCAATATCACTCATTTACCGGGTGTCATCGCTCTGATTGTCAGTCATGCTTTCGGCTGGGAACAGGCACTGGCAGGAGGAGTCGGCATGGCATTGATACAAGGTATCAAGAGAGGGCTCTTCAGCAATGAGGCCGGTATGGGATCGGCTCCGAATGCGGCTGCCACGGCTCATGTCAGTCATCCCGCGAAACAAGGATTGATACAGACTTTGGCAGTATTTACGGATACATTATTGATTTGTACTTGTACGGCTTTTATCATTCTGTTTAGTGGTGCTCCGCTGGATGGATCGACCAATGGAGTGCAGTTGACTCAACAGGCATTGACGAACGAGATCGGTTCTTCGGGCAGCGTCTTCGTTGCTGTGGCTCTTTTCTTTTTCGCTTTCAGCAGTATTCTGGGAAATTATTATTACGGGGAGGCCAATATCCGCTTTATCACTCACCGGAAGTGGGTGCTTCATGGTTACAGGATATTAGTGGGCGGTATGGTGCTCTTCGGTTCACTTGCCACATTGGATATGGTATGGAGCTTGGCAGATGTCACTATGGCATTAATGGCTATCTGCAATCTGATCGCTATCCTCTTCCTTGGAAAATATGCGATCCGCCTGTTAAATGATTACCGGGCGCAAAAGAAAGCCGGCATCCAAAGTCCTGTTTTTAAGAAAGAGTCTATGCCGGACATCGAAAAGGACTTGGAATGTTGGTGAAAACCAACTGTTTTTGTACCTTTGCACGGAAATTGACAGATGGTAGTTATATTATATACCTTCCACGCACTCAAATAGTAAATTGTAAATTGTAAAATTGTAAATATAACAATGGGCTTATTTGGTTTATTCAAGAAAAAATCCGATGAAACGAAAGTCGGCAATGTAGAAGATTTCATTTCACTGACCCGGGTGTATTTCCAGTCAGTGATCGCCACAAACTTAGGTATCACCAATATCCGATTCTTGCCGGACGTAGCTAACTTCAAACGTTTGTTTAAAGTGCCTACTCAAAACGGTAAACTGGGATTGGCCGAAAAGTCTGCGTCACGCAAAATGCTAATGCAGGATTATGGCCTGAATGAGAATTTCTTCAAGGAAATCGACGCTTCCGTAAAACGTAACTGCCGCACTCAAAATGATATTCAATCTTATTTGTTCATGTATCAGGGATTTTCTAATGATCTGATGATGTTGATGGGAAATCTGATGCAGTGGAAGTTCCGTATGCCGTCGATCTTTAAAAAGGCTCTGTATGGCATGACGCAGAAGACGGTGCATGATGTTTGCACCAAAATGGTATGGAAAGCGGATGATGTGCATAAGACGGCTGCGGCTATCCGCCAATACAAAGAGCGTCTGGGATACTCGGAGCAGTGGATGACGGATTATGTGTATAATATCGTTCTACTTGCCAAGAAGGAACCGAAACGGAAGGATGACGACACGGAAACAAAAAAATAAGTCGCGTTAAATGTTAGAAAAGCGTAAAGATTAATATGATAGAGAAAGCGGGGGTTTTGTACTTCCGCTTTTTTTGTTATCTTTATGTACTTTTTTCTTTTGTCTTGATACAAAAGAAAAAGTACCAAAAAGAGTGTAGAGTGCTATGCGGTGTGATTGTGTATTATGTTGCGCTTTGATGATTATGTTGGTAGGTTATGGATGGAGAATACTTAGGGGATGAGATGCTGTTCGGGATTTGAGACATATAGTTCGGGGAGAAGGGAGGTCGTTCAAACTTAAAATGCTTATTATATAATTTAAAAATTGATAGATTGCTTATGAAACAAAAGAAAATGCTTACACTTACTTTTTCACAGTTGAAACAAATCTATGGTCAGGAGATTCCGGAGATAGTGGAGATAGCGGATAAGAGCTCTACTGTTGAGGATTTCAAGGCTGGAATACTGCGGTTGTTGGAGACTTGCAGGATAGAAAACGAAGCTGCGGAGGAGGCGAGGGAGCAAATTCGACTCTTACTTGATTATGATGGGCAAAATGTTCATGAACTGTCTACGGGACAGGATATGTCAGTACAGACTATTCGGCTGCTTTATGAGTTTCTGACGGGGACGTTGGAGAATATGGAGATGCCGACGGATTTGTTTATTGAAATTTTTCAGATGTTTAAACGGTTGAAGGGAGAAGTTATGCCTTTGCCGTCACCGCAGCGTATCAAAAGTCGGAATGACCGGTGGGAAACCGGACTGGATGAAGAGGTACGGGAGATACGGGATGAGAATAAGGAGCGGATGTTGCACTTGCTGATTCAGAAGATTGAGAACAGGAAGTCGAAGCCTTCGGTTCGTTTCCACTTTGAGGAGGGAATGAGTTATGAGGAGAAATACAGGTTGGTAAGTGAGTGGTGGAATGATTTCCGCTTTCACTTGGCGATGGCTGTGAAGAGTCCGGGAGAACTGAATCGGTTCCTGGGGAATTCTCTTTCTTCGGAGACGATGTATTTGCTTTATCGGGCACGGAAGAAGGGGATGCCGTTTTTTGCGACTCCTTATTATTTATCGTTACTCAATATTACAGGATATGGGTATAATGATGAGGCTATCCGGAGTTATATTCTGTATTCGCCACGATTGGTGGAGACGTATGGAAATATTCGTGCGTGGGAAAAGGAGGATATTGTGGAGGTTGGTAAACCTAATGCTGCGGGATGGCTTCTGCCGGACGGACATAATATTCATCGCCGGTATCCGGAGGTGGCTATTCTCATTCCTGACACGATGGGAAGGGCCTGCGGGGGACTTTGTGCTTCTTGCCAGCGGATGTATGATTTCCAAAGCGAACGGTTGAATTTCGAGTTTGAGTCTTTACGTCCGAAGGAGTCATGGGATCGTAAGTTGCGCCGGTTGATGACTTATTTTGAAGAGGATACACAGCTGCGGGATATTCTGATTACAGGGGGCGATGCGCTGATGAGTCAGAATAAGACGCTTCAGAATATTTTGGATGCGGTGTATCGGATGGCGGTACGCAAGCAGAAGGCAAATCTCGAACGACCGGAAGGAGAGAAATATGCGGAATTGCAACGGGTACGGCTGGGGTCACGGTTGTTGGCTTATTTGCCGATGCGTATCAATGACGGATTGGTGGATATTCTGCGGGAATTCAAAGAAAAGGCTTCGGCTATCGGGGTGAAACAGTTTATTATCCAGACTCATTTTCAAACACCGCTGGAGGTCACGCCTGAAGCTAAAGAGGCGATTCGGAAGATTCTTTCTGCCGGATGGATTATCACGAATCAGTTGGTATATACAGTGGCTGCTTCGCGTCGGGGACATACGACACGGCTTCGCCAGGTGCTCAATTCATTGGGCGTGGTATGTTATTATACTTTCTCGGTGAAGGGATTCAATGAGAATTATGCAGTATTTGCTCCCAACAGCCGTTCGATGCAGGAACAACAGGAGGAAAAGATTTATGGTCGGATGACACTGGAACAGGCGGAGGAATTATACAAAATATTAGAGACGAAAGTCGGAACGGAAGAGGAGACGAAAGAAGATGTTGCCAAGCAATTAAGACATTTCATGAGAAAACATCATTTGCCTTTCCTTGCTACGGATCGCAGTGTATTGAATTTGCCGGCTATCGGTAAGAGTATGACCTTCCAATTGGTGGGACTGACGGAAGAAGGAAAACGGATTCTACGCTTCGAACATGACGGCACTCGTCATCATAGCCCGATTATCGACCAGATGGGACAGATTTATATTGTAGAAAATAAATCACTGGCCGCTTATCTGCGCCAATTAGCCAAGATGGGAGAAGATCCGGAAGATTATGCTTCTATCTGGAATTATACGAAAGGAGAAACCGAACCTCGCTTCAGTCTTTACGAGTATCCTGATTTCCCCTTCCGCACTACTGATAAAATGAGTAATTTAGAAATAAGTAATAAGTACTAAGTATTAAGTAATAAGTATTACCGAAGCTGCTGGATAATACCTGCTATTTGATACTTGTCGATTAATACTTAAACTTGTTGATTGATACTTGTCGGTTAATACTTAATACTTATTCATCATTCTTTTACACGTATTACTATATTTGCAATAATTGCAGTTAGGCCTCCGGTGGTGATCCCTGAAGAGAAGATACTTCGAATTGCTTCCGGGGCTTGTTGTAATACGTCCGGCATTAATTCTACTCCTAGGCCTAAGGAAAGGCTGACTGCTAATACCAGAGTTTCTTTACGGCCTATTTCTTGTGAGGAGATAATACGGATTCCTGCCGCTGCTACTGTACCGAACATTAGTAAGGTTGCACCACCCAATACAGGATCGGGCATTAAGGAGAATACGGCACCTACAATGGGAAATAATCCCAAAAGAACGAGCATTGCTGCGATATAATAACCGACATAGCGGCTGGCTACTCCGGTCAGTTGGATAATACCGTTATTCTGTGCAAAGATGGAGTTGGGGAAAGAGTTGAATATACCAGCGAGGAAGGAATTGAATCCATCTGCCATTACTCCACCGGAAACTCGTTTCAAATAGGAATCTCCTTCAATGGGAAGTCCGGAAATCATAGAGTTGGCAGTCACGTCACCTGTTGCTTCGATGGCAGTTATCAGGTAGACCAGACCAATGGCTATGAAAGAAGACACATTGAAATCAACACCATATTTAAAAGGTTGGGGAATATTAAAGCTCATCAGCATTTCTACATTCAATGCACTCATATCCACTTTTCCCAAAACAAATGCCAAACCATAACCCAGACAAAGTCCGAGTACAATGGAACTCATGCGCAGGTATTTGTTCCCACAACGGTTGAAAAATAAGACGCTAAGAAGTACCAGTGCTGCAATAGACAGGTTTTTCCAGGTAGCAAACGTACCGTTATCCATAGCTGCATATCCACCTCCGCAAGATACGATACCTACTTTTATCAGGCTCAATCCGATAAGCAGTACGACAATACCGGAAACCAGCGGAGTGATGATATTACGCAAATATTTGAATGTGCGGCTGACAATCATTTCGATAGGTGCGGCAGCCATACAGGAACCGAAAATCAACGGCAATCCGCCTACCATTCCTGTGGCGATGATAGGACCGATAAAAGAAAAACTGGTTCCCTGGATGCAGAGCAGCTTTGCTCCTATCGGACCGAAACGACGGCATTGTATAAAGGTAGATACTCCCGAAGCAAAAAGGGACATGGAAACTAGAAAGCTTGTCTTTTCTACATCCAGTTTCAAGGCACTCGCTATGATAAGCGGCGGTGTGATAATTGCCACGAAAATAGCCAAGAGATGTTGTAAAGCCGCAAACAGGGCGTCTTTAAAAGGGGGACGGTCTTCTACGCCGTAGATTAAATCAGTTTTCATTTAATAGGTTGTTCTATATATTTTGTAAGTTCCACAAAGGGATAAACGGAGATTCCTCTGAAGTTCGGATTCTTTTAGCCTGACTTCTTTTTACTCTATTTCTTTTAACTCGCTTTTTAATCCGTTTTTTGGTTCGATTTTTGGTTCGATTTTTTTAGTTCAGCGTCCATTTCAGAGCAAGCGTCGGGATCACATAAAAGCCATCGCGACCACCGAAGTTATTGCTCAATTCGACTTCGGAGCCAACGCTTAGATTGAAGTTTTTATTTACTCCCTTGATTTGATTCAGGTTTACCCAAAATTGTGGTTCGGAGAGGAAGATAGTCTTTCCGTAGTTCGTTTCTTCACGCCACCAGTCGGCAAAGCCGGAGAAAGTGAGCAGGTTACGGCAGAAGTTTACGTACCATGTACCTGTCAACTGGAAGTTGTTGGGTGATGAGTGTTTCTGAATATACTTATACATGGCGGTCAGTGTGAAGCCTTTGGAAAAAGAAGCATTATTAAAGGTATACGTGGCTCCTGCCAGATAAGCATTTTTATAAGACATACCTTTGGATAATCCACCGTTATATTCAAGATGCGCAGAGAAAGGACCTTTCCAGAATTTCACTTCACGGGCTATTTCCCAATAAGCAGCAGCGACACCTTCGGAGGTATAATCCATATCGACAAAGAAATAAGTACTTCCCCAAGTATCAGGATGAAACTTCTCTACTGTGGAAGTTAACAGCGGACGACCTTGCAAATCTTTATCATACAAAGAACGTCCAAAATCATAATGTAACTGGATGTTTTGCGCCTGCAATCCCGGTACGGCAGAGAGCAACATACAAAGGAAAAGAGCAGAGATAATCTGTTTCATAAGTAAATGTGTTTAAATGAAGATGCAAAAATAGTTAAAGCTACACATATAAACACACTACTTTTATCTTTTTTTATTCCAGGTTATTATTTCCCGTGTCCCACCAAAGCCTTGTACCTCCATGATCGTTTCCTCCTAAAGCTTCCACAAGCGCGGAATATTGTTCCGGGTCTTCCGTCTGTAAGGTACCGGGGAAGTTTAGACGGCGCACCATAATCTCCGTGTCGATAGAACCGTTTCTGCTATGGTTGAATCGTACGGGAAATAAACGGGGATACCCTGTTCGTCTTTGTTCTGCCCAAGCTTCGCAACCTTCCGGAAACATAGCAATCCACTTCTGCGTAATGATCTTCTCCAGTTTCGTTTCCTTATCATCCAGCGGATTCCATTTGGGAGAGACTTTACAACGGGCCTCTATATTATTTTCTTCATCATACGTGTCTATAAAGTCGGAGGCGGTCTGTTCACTTTGCAGATAATCTTCTACGCCATAGATTCCCCATTGATGGAAAGAAGTAGTTACACCGTTCTGATAACAGGTTTCTTCATCTTCATCCGTCCACCCGCGCAATGCAGCTTCGGCACGCAGAAACCAAACTTCCGAAGCAGTCATCAGAGGCGCATCGGTGCTTTGCTTGACAAACAGCTTCGACAATCCGGAATAATGACTATGAGCAAAACATGTCCCCTGACGAATTCCACGATATTGTCCTTTCAGGGTTTCATCCGTACAGAGTTCGAAATAAATTCCAAGACGGGGATCATTATATCCCACCAAGATTGATTCCATATTCGCACTCATGTAAGTTTCATTCCACACACGATTAAGTTCTCCCAATGGATTGGTATATCCGGATTTGGTAGAAACAACAGCTCCGCCTGTTTCCGCTTCAAAGAAGCCGTAATCGTTTTCTTTTATTTTCTGTATTTCAGCACGTGCCTTATCGGGGGCAACAGAGGCAATACGCATAGCTAGACGCAAACGCAACGAATTGGCAAACTTTACCCAGGAAGGGTATTTACCATCCAACAAAATATCAAAACGTGCAAATCCATTGAATTCCGGTTTCTCCTCTATATAACCGGTGAGGGCAACCACGGCAGAATCGAGTTCATTGAAAAACTCATAATAAACATCTTTTTGTTTATCAGGACGGTAGTGGTTTTCTGCATTCGCAAAATTCTTATAAATGATGGGACCATAATAATCCGTCACACGATGCATGGCTTCTACCTTTAATATTTTCGTGATCCCGAACAAAGCAGGATGTGTATTCCGGGTAGCATTCTCCGATTGGTATATCTGCGGGAAAATATAAGAATACATATGCGTCCACATGGCGCTGTTCCAACCATCCTGCATATTATAGTCGGAATTATGCGAACCTCCGTTCAAGGGTTTACCGTCATGCATATATCCACCAAACATATCTGCGTTCAGATTCTGTATCAGCTGGAAAGGCCAGTTCTTCCCTTTTCCGAAATCATAATTAAAATAAATACCCTGCTGAATAATGCCCAAACGGATTCCATAACCATTGTCGTCAATAATCAGGTCATCATCCGTGATTCCGGACAAGTCGGTATTGTAATCACGGAAATTACCGGTACATGCTACAGAAAAGAGCAGTAAGCCCAGCAAGTATAAATATACATATTTTCTCTTCATTTCTCTCTCCTACCTTTAAAATTCACATTTCAGAGTAAAGCCCAAACTACGGGTCGTAGGCATTCCGAATACTTCAATCCCTTGGTTATCATTCCCGGTGGAAAGTACCAAATCCGGATCAAAAGGAGCTTTCTTATATAAGAAACATAGATTGCGGGCCACAAACGAAAGCTGCACATCTTTCAGAACCTTCGTTTTTTGTATCCACTTCTTTGAGAAATTGTAGCTCAACGATACTTCGCGTAACCGTAAATTAGTGGCATCATACATATAATACTCTGTCACTCCGGCACGCCCGCCCACTACATTTTTATAGAATCCTTTCACATTATCGATCTGCTGACCTTCAAGCATCACATATCCTCTGTCGCGTGCATCAGCCGTAATTTCCGATACGCCATAGAGATCCATTTCCGCTTGTGTCTGCGAAAGGACTTTTCCTCCGTAACGCCAGTCAAGCAGGAAATAAAGGCTGAATCCTTTGTAAGAGAATGTGTGATCCCATCCCATCATAAAGACAGGGTTGGCATTTCCTACTTTCACCGTATTTCCGTCACCTTCCACCAATGGAAGTCCTTTGTAATCTCCTTCTGTTTCATAAACAATGTTTCCTGCGGCATCACGCACAAAGGCTTTACCATAGATATCACCGATAGAACCACCTTTCACCAGTTTCATTGCATAACTGGAAGAAAAGCTCGTAGGTCCGTAGACCAATTCTTTCAACTCGTCGTGCAGCTTCACGATCTTATTCTTGTTGGTAGAGAAGTTGATGGAAGTTTTCCAGGTGAAATCAGAAGTCAGTATCGGAGTTCCGTTCAGTGTCACTTCCCATCCTTGGTTTTGGATATTCCCAGCATTTACATATCGGAAAGCATACTTGTCACCTGCAAGAGCAGGAAGTTTGAAGAACTGATTATAAGTGTTGGTACGATAATAGGTCAGATTGATTCCTAACCGATGTTGGAAGAATCTCCATTCCGTTCCGAATTCCATGGCATGAGTCATTTCCGGCTCCATATCTTTGAAAGGAGCGGCATCATTTGCCTGTATCTCGCCACCGGCACTGATATGCGAAGCGGAATTAGTGACAAATACAGGAATATCGTTCCCCACTTTACTATAGGCACCACGCAGTTTCGCAAAAGAAATCCATTCGGGCAGCTTCACCCATTTATCAAGCAATATGGAAAGACCAACGGAAGGATAAGCAAATCCCGCTTTCTCATGTTCAGTATAAGCCAAGGTTGATGCCCAGTCATTACGAGCTGTCAAATCAAGAAATAATTTTTCCTTGTAGCCAATCTGTGCTGTACCGAAAATAGATTGAAGCTGACGATGCTCATCTATTTTCTGGTCAATACTGGCAGAACTGTTCATGATGATATTGGCAATATTAAATACATTAGCAAACTTCAGAGAAGCATTCTTGGAATCATAACGGGTCGAGTTTCTGATTCGATCATTTATACTACCGCCAATAGCCGCATCCAGTGTAAAATCTCCCCAGGTTTTCTTAAACATCGCCATGACATCACCATACATCTGCGTTTCCTGATAATCCATTTCAATATATCGACCGTTCGCTCCACACAGGGCAGTAGCGGTAGACGCATAGAATTTCTGACGCAACTTGTCAGCCCAGTAGTCCATGTTGCCACGAGCTTGAATAGTCAACCAATCATTTATCTTAAAGTTTGCCGAAAGGGAAAGGATAATGCGCGTACGCGTTTCTTTACTTTGTATACGGTTCACTATCCAATATGGATTCTGTTCGAAGTCTTCGGTAAATGTATGCCAGTTTTGCACATTCAAATTCCGTTCTTCGTCATAGGTTTCAAAATGGTCTTTATAATAAGACAGATTCTCACCACGAGGAAAACGATAAAGCCCTACCAACGGATTCATATAAAAACCTCCCGATACCGGCTTATTCTCAACAGTCTGTTTCATTACATTCACATTACCATCCAGTTTCAAACGTTTGTTGAACATGGTAGCTGTTTCGCGTAGGTTTATATTATGTTTCTTCAGCTTGTTTTTATCCATAATCCCCTTTCCAGTGGTGTTGGCATAGGAGAAATAAGTTTGTAGAGTTTCATTTCCATAGCTGACGGACACAGAAGTCATTGAGGTCAATCCGGTACGGAAAAAATCATTCAGGTTATCATGAGCCGTCAGATTATCTTTCTCACCCCAGCTGTCTACCACATCACTGACACCGTAACGATTTTGCATTTTAGGCAGGCTGAATGCTTTCTCGAAAGTTAGTCCTGTAGAGAAATTAATATTCCTTTGCCCGACAGAATTCCCTTTTTTAGTAGTGATAAGAATGACCCCGTTAGCAGCCATGCTACCATATAAAGCTGCTGCTGGAGCACCTTTCAAGATACTGATGCTTTCCACATCTTCCGGGTTCAGGTTAGAAATCCCATCTCCTCCATCACGGTTGCCGGCATTCGCCGTACCTCCAATAGCCGAATAAGCCTGCTCGGAAGAGGTATTCGACATCGGCACTCCGTCTATCACATACAGCGGTTGATTATCACCGGACACCGAACGGATTCCCCGGAGACTGACTTTGGCAGACCCTCCCATTCCGGAAGAGTTTTTATTGATTTGTACACCGGCTGCTTTTCCCGCCAGGGCAGTAATCATATTTATTTCTTTTATACGATTCAGTTCCTCACCTTTGATTTTCTGCGCAGAATAAGCCAGTGTAGCTTCATCCTTTTCAATTCCCAAGGCTGTTACGATGACATGATCAAGCATCACCGCGTCTTCCTGAAGGCGTATTTCAAGCATAGTCCGACCTGTCACATTGACTTCTAAAGTCTTGTAACCTACAAAAGAAACCTGCAAGACAGCACTATCCGGAACAGATAAAAAGAATCGTCCATCAATATCGGTCACAGTACCATTGGCTCCCCCTTTCTCTCGTATTGTAGCACCGATTAGTGGTTCACCATAGACATCAATAACACGCCCTCTCACGGTATAATTGTCAGAAGGAGTTTCTATCGTCCCTCTTAACAGTTGTTGCTCCGAAGCATAACAATTCCCACCCTCCAGGAAAAATAAGCTCATTAAGAAACAACTTACTAAAATTTCTTTTTTCAATGATATAATAAGATATTGTTTGTTCATCACGCCGCAAAAATAACTAAATATTTTAAATCTAGCATTTTTTCTCATTGATTTTGAGGGAAATAAACATTATCACTATTTTTGTGCCAAATTAAAAATGAAAGAAATATGGAAATCGAAACACATCCGTTAGAACCGTTTCTTCCTGCGAAATCAAAGCTACTTATGCTAGGAAGTTTTCCGCCACAGAAAAAAAGATGGTCGATGGATTTTTATTATCCAAACCTAAACAATGACATGTGGCGTATATATGGAATCTTATTCTTTAATGATAAGAATCACTTTCTGAATTCAACACTAAAATCGTTTTGTCGTGAGCAAATCATAGATTTTTTGAACGAAAAGGGAATTGCCCTGTTTGATACCGCTTCATCCATCCGCCGGTTGCAGGATAACGCATCGGATAAGTTTCTCGAAGTAGTGGAGGCTACCGATGTAGCAGCATTGCTGCGACAACTTCCCGAATGCAAAGCCATCGTCACTACCGGGCAAAAAGCAACGGACACTCTCCGACAGCAATTCGAAATAGAAGAGCCGAAAGTAGGCGATTACTCCGAGTTCGTTTTTGAAGGACGCGCCATGCGGCTTTACCGGATGCCTTCATCATCAAGAGCATATCCACTGGCATTGGATAAGAAAGCAGCCGCTTACCGGATTATGTTTCAGGATTTGCAGATATTGAGGTGAGGTTTAAGTGGTAAGTATTAAGTATCAAGTATTAAGTGTTAAGTATTACATAGTAAGAATTAAATTATAAATGAATATAGCAACATTATTTTTGCAGTACCCGGCATGTAGCACATGCCAGAAAGCCAAGAAATGGTTAACAGAAAATAACATAGAGTTTACAAACCGATTAATTGTAGAAGAAAATCCTACGGTTGAAGAATTAAAAGCATGGATTCCGCGCAGCGGTTTACCGGTGAAGAAATTCTTCAACACGAGCGGATTAGTATATAAAGAGCTGAAACTAAGCGAGAAGCTGCCTGCTATGAGTGAGGAAGAACAGATAGCACTATTGGCTACGAACGGTAAATTGGTGAAACGCCCATTGGTAGTGACAGACAGCTTCGTTCTGGTCGGTTTTAAGCCCGATGAGTGGGAAAAATTAAAATAATTCAAAACTTATTTACCCGAATGTTTGGAGATTCAGAAGTTTCTACTACCTTTGCAGCCGCAAACACGGGAGTAGCTCAGTTGGTAGAGCACCGGTCTCCAAAACCGGGTGTCGGGAGTTCGCGTTTATTCATATCAGTGAATATTACGCATAATAATATGATGTACATTTCCAATGACTCCTGTTTGCTTTCCTAGTTCTTATTTGTTCTTTCCAATCCTTTAGCAGCCTCAACCAAACGAATGAATTCTCTTCTATATCCTTTATCATCGTTATTCAGTCCCTGTTTGGCCAGATCAATCACTTTGTCGTAACTGGCATTTCCTTTAAAGTCAGACTCCCGAAGTAACTGTCCGAACATAGCCACTGCAGAAGCAAAGCGGAAATCGGAAGAAACATTATTTCCTTTATTATCTACGAAAGGAAGTTCCATTTTCTTGCTGACATCTTTATCCGGAGCTTTATAACGCAGTTTCACAGTCAGGAGTTCATTAGAGCCTGTCGGCTTCACGGACACTTTCTCTTTCTTCTGATATTTCAAGTCGTCTATTTTACCTACATATTCATTCTTTACTCCCGTAGGAATCACTTCGTAAAAGGCTGTCACTGTATGTCCCGCCCCCATATCTCCGGCATCTTTAGCATCATTATTAAAGTCCTCGTCTTTCAACAGACGACTTTCGTAACCAACCAGACGATATGCCTGCACTTGGGAAGGATTAAATTCGACTTGCAGTTTGACGTCTTTTGCCACTGTATGCAGCGTAGCACCGAATTCGCCTACCAAAACACGGTTGGCTTCCTGCAAGTTATCTATATAAGCATGATTGCCATTTCCTTTTTCAGCCAACACCTGAATCTTCTTATCTTTATAATTACCCATGCCATAACCCAGTACGGTAAGGAACACTCCACTCTTGCGTTCTTTTTCAATCAATTGTTCCAATCCTTCAACGGAAGAAACGCCCACATTAAAATCACCATCTGAGCAAAGTATGATACGGTTATTGCCGTTAGAGATCAGATTCTTCTTGGCTATTTTATACGCTAACAAGATACCTGCACCACCTGCCGTAGAGCCACCCGCCGTTAATTCATCTATCGCTTCGCGAATCTTCTGTTTGTCGCTACCCGGAGTTGCTTCCAGTTTCACACCGGCACTGCCTGAATAAGTCACAATCGCTACTTTATCTTTATCACGTAAGTTATTCACCAATAATTTGAGAGATGACTTCACCAAATCCAACCGGTTGGCTCCCCACATAGAACCGGAGACATCAATCAGGAATACCAGATTAGATGCAGGCAGATTATCCGTCGGGATTTCTTTTGCTTTCAGGCCGATACGTACAAGACGATGATTGGTATTCCAGGGACAGGCTCCGGATTCCATCGTAATTTTCACAGGATCGCTTCCTGTCGGCTTCGGATAATCATAAGAAAAGTAGTTCACTAATTCTTCCGTACGGATAGCATCGATCGGAGGCAGTTCACCTTTATTGATAAAACGACGCATATTACTATAAGAAGCGGCATCTACATCAATAGAGAAAGTAGAAAGCGGAGCATCCGACACACTCTTGAAGCCGTTCTCCTGAAACTCCCCGTATTCTTCGGCATTTACAGCATCATACATGATTCCCGGAGTCGGACATACTGCCATATAAGCAGTAGACATTACTTTTGCAGTTCTTGTCTCATGACCGTATCCTACCACCACACATTCTTCCAATACCAGTTCGTCAGCTTTCATCTTCACATCCAGCGTGGTCGATTTTACTACCCGTCTCTCCTGCTTATACCCGATATACTGGAACAACAACGTTTCCCCTTTCTTAGCCTGAATCGTGTACCGGCCATTCATATTCGTTACCGTACCCTTCGTAGTACCCTTTATCTGTACCGAACAGCCAACAAGCGGAGTTCCATCCTTTGCATCCGTCACAGTACCCGACACGGTAATAGCTTGCGCGTTCACCATACCTAAAGAAACAACTGCCATCAGCAGTACGAGCATCATTGCTCTGAATTGATTTGTTTTCATAACTTCATTATTTAAAATGTTACTAATAGTTCGCTTTTACTATAGAGATGCAGATTTCACACTGATTCCATAAAGCCATCAAACTTTTTTTTATTTTTCTTCTCATAGTTGTTATTTTTACCCCCAATCCCTATCTTTGGCAGCAAATAGATGTTATTTTTCAAAAGAAACATATCGAAACTATCGGACGAGGAATTACTGATACACTATACGAAGTCCGGCGATACGGAATATTTCGGTGAATTATATAACCGATATATCCCGTTACTGTACGGACTTTGCCTGAAATACCTGCATGATGAAGACCGGGCACAGGAAGCAGTCATGCAGTTGTTTGAAGATTTATTGCCTAAACTGGGAAATTATGAGATAAAAGTTTTCAAGCCATGGCTCTACCGGGTGGCGAAGAATCATTGCCTGCAACTTTTACGGAAGGAAAATAAAGAAATTCCGTTAGATTATACGGTTAATATTATGGAAT
>PPYF01025007.1_pt1 | contig 16182 bp, 15 predicted proteins | sample 1559871 | NCBI WGS metagenome assembly PPYF01 (sample SAMN08240021, study PRJNA423297) | Human gut metagenome, whole genome shotgun sequencing project.
ATCGCATTTCATTTCCATCAAAGCGGTATACAATCTTCCCTAGTTCTCCCTGCCGGTTCTTATCCACTTTCAGACCTTTTCTGGTCTTGTCCTCATTGTCCAGATTCCACAACAAAATGATAATGCTTGCATCCTGTTCAATGTCTCCAGCTTCTCTAAGTTCTCCCATTGTCGGCTCTTTGGTCTCTCTCATTTCACTGGTCCGGTTCAACTGCGACAGTGCAATGATCGGAACATTCAGTTCCATTGCAAGGGCTTTAATCGCTTTTGAGATTGCTCCTACTTCACTGGCTCTGCTCTGGTATCTGGTGTCAGCTCTTACCAACTGCAAATAGTCAATGATGATACAGTCCAGCTCCTGATGTCTGCACTCATTTCTAATTTCGGAAACTGACTTTGTTCCGCTGCTGATCAGAATGTCCATTTTCCCCAACATCTGGTTTGCGCTTTCAAAGCGTTCCTTTTCGTCTCCGAGAAACTGGATTGCTCTTCGGATACGGTTTAGCCGGATTCCACTCTGATTGCTGAGTAATCTCTCATACACTTGTTTCTCTGACATTTCCAGATTGTAGAATCCAATCCTCTTTCCGGCTTTTGCCATTTCCAGAATGATCTGAGAAGTGAAAGCCGACTTTCCGACTCCCGGCCTTGCTCCGATCACGATCACGTCACCACCTTCCAGACCACCGGTAATCTCGTCCAGTTTTGAAAACCCGGTATAGAGCTTCTCTTCTTTTCGCTCCTGAAAGTATTGATCCTGATATTCTGTGACTATAGCCGTGAGCTTCTTGGATTTATTCTTTTCACTTCTCTTGAGTGCTTCTAACTCCTGTATCGTATCCGCAATCTGGTATTCCACTCCTGCTGCCGTTACCTGTGTTCGTGTCAGAATGTTCCGAAACACCTCAGCCTTATAATCTCTTACAACGCTTTCCGCATAGCTTTTCAACTCTGTGGATGTATATGGCAGCAGTGCGCAATCTCTCAAGACCTGTGTTATGTATTCTCTTGTGTATGACTCACTCTCAACTCCCTGCGTTATCGTGACCAGATTCGCCGGTTGACCGATATCATAGAGCTTCACAATCTCCCGGTAGATTTCCTTCAGAACCGGATCTTGAAACATATCCGGCTTTAGGAGATCATAGATCTGGTGCAGTTCCTTGTTGTCCATCAACAGGCATCCGATCACTGTCTTTTCTGCCAGATCACTCATTTTGCTCTACCTCCACATAGTCTAAAAGCTGACTTCCCATCAACGTATCAAAGTTTTTGTAATACTCCAACTCCGTCTCATGTTCCTTCTGCTGCTCCACATAAGCATGTACCGCAAGATACATTTCCCGGTTTGTCAACTTTCTGCGTTTTCCGTTTACGGATCTTCCTTTCAGCCAGGAGCAATAGTTTGCAAATGCTTTGGTTCGTCCTCTCTTTTTCGGATAGATCGCATAGATTTTTTCAAAGTCAGACTCTCGTTCATCGGGTTCCGGTGAACATATATTATTATTTATATCTATCTCTTTCTCTATCTCTAACTCTGGTGTAGAATTCTTGTAAGATTTCTTACACTCTTCCTTACATGATTTCTCACTTTCTATTCTGTTGTAATATTTTCTTTGCCGGTCTGCTTCTGTGCTGCTCCTCCCTATGAAATTTTGAATATCCATCATGTAAATAGCTCCAGAGTCGAGAATCTCGATAAGCCCCAATTCTTTAAAAATATCTAATGCTTTCTCTAAAGTTCCGACTTGATGACGTGTTACGCTTGCAAGCATTTGAGAGTTATACGGAATCGTACCATTCAGCATCAATCTACCATTATCTTTCAAGCTTCTGAGATATAGCTTCATCAAAATATTGCTGTATAAATATCCGTCTTTCATACTCTCTAACAAGATCATGCTGTCTGATTCGAAAAAGTTTTCTTTTAATTTCAAGTAATAGTATTTCTTGTTATCTGCCATCTTCTTGCCCTCCGCTCATGTCCTGCTGCCCTTCTGGCATCTTCAGCACTCTCTTTGCGCTTCTGGTAGCTGCAAACGTGTTTCTTGCTCTTGCGTCCATTGTCCGGCAGAATTCTACAATCTCCTGCCGATTCTTCGGTTTCCAGTATCCTTTCCCTGATCCGCTACAGATCACAGCACCGTGGTTACGTTCATAAGCGATCTTCTGTTGTAGCTCTCTAGCTGAACTGCATCCGCTACGCTTCACAAGCTCTGCTGTGGTTATTGCGTTCTCTTTGCCTACTGTCAGCAGGCTTTCAATCTGGAATTCTGTCTTGCCGGACTTCTTTCCATGTGCTGGGTTATTTCGGTTTTTCTGCATTATTTTACCTCCTGTATCTTCCTGTCCAGATAACGATCGATTACGACCTTATCATAGAGCCTTCTTCTACCTATTGCCACTTCTGCCCCGATTGATTTCGCAAATTCTACACCGCGATTTCTTCCGAGTCCTAAATAGGTACACGCTTCTTTTGCGCTCATAAGTCTCGCAACGCTTCCCGTATTTTCCATGCTTTTTCTTTCCTTTCTAAATAGTACACAGAGTTTTCGTACTCTTTGCCTAGCTTTATTCTACTTTATATGGTATGATATATTCAAATACGATTTTAATATATTCATTTTTAATTTTTATACCAAAAGGAGATATTTATTTCATGGATAAAGATAATCAAATTCACAAATACGATAAACAAATTGTTATAGAGAATATATCCATACTTATGAAAGATAAAGGGGTGACTCAAGCTGAATTAGCTAAAGGAATAGGAGTTTCTCAAAGCCGAATTAGTGACTGCCTTAGAGGACAAAGAGATTTCACACTCTCTCAGTTTGTAGATATTGCAAATTTCTTTGAGACTTCTACGGACAAACTTCTCGGTTTCACGCCTGCCACTGATAAAGCTGATGAAATCACTTTAGCGGATGTACTACAAAAACTATTTGACATCAATCAACTTATCAACATCAATATGGAACGTATAAACATTACAGATCAAAACGCATTGCCTTTTGATACAGTACCGGAAACATATCTTGCATTATATTTTAAAAATGATGCACTTGAGAAAAATTTAGAAGAATGGGCTGCTGTTGATTCCATAACTACCCAAGATGCTGAAATGAAGAAAAAATTACTTCGCTTATGGAAAGAGGAAGCATTAAGTACGGCAAAATCAAGAAAAGCAAAATGGAATTTTAGAAATGAAGAAGAAGAGGGAAAGATTTTATATGAACATATAACGGAATGGTACGAAGATTTCAAGATCAATTCTGTTTTACAACCTAATGTCGATACACGTATCAACATAACAAAAGAAGAACTTGAATTAGCTGAAAAATATGTACGAAAAAATCTTCACTCCTTATCATTTGATGCCTATGACGCTTTAGATTCTGCTGAAAAGTTCGGTCTTGGTTTACAATTCTCTAAATAAGCACAAAAAGCCCTCCCCGGGTCGAGTGCTTTCGTTTTCCCATTTTGGACTTTTTTGGTACTTTTCACCTGTTATACTGTGCTATTAAACATAAAAGAAATGCCACTTTCCAGCGTAAACACTAGGTTTGTGGCATTTCTCACGTTTCTATATTTCTATCTTATTTCCCAAACCCGCAATTTGGAAACGTACACACCTCGCAGGACAGACATAGTCCTCCTTCTCCGAGTCTGTAAAAATCCTGATCCTGCAGCCGTTCACCGGCCACAAGTCTTGGCAGTACCAGATCAAAGATCGTGCGCCTTGCATACATCACGCAGCCCGGCAGGCCCATGATCGGAATCTCACCTTTATAGGCCAGCATAAACATCGCACCAGGCAAAACCGGGGCGCCATATGTAATCACTTCATCGGAAGCATTGCGGATTGCCAGCGGTGTCTTATCATCCGGATCGACACTCATTCCTCCGGTACACACAACCATCTGCGCACCTTTTTTGATCCAGTCATTGACTGCCTCTGTCACCATATCCGGTTCATCATTGCAGATTGTATTTCCAAGCACTTCTACTCCATATTCTTCCAGCTTCTGCCGGACCACCGGAGTAAATTTATCCTGAATCCTTCCGTGATATACTTCACTTCCGGTTGTCACGATCGCTGCTTTTTTCTTCTGAAACGGAAGGAGCGCAAAAACAGGCGTCTCTCCTGCCGTCTCCTTTACCTGTTTCATTTTTTCTTCTTCGATCACCAGAGGGATTACACGCATTCCTGCAATCTTATCTCCCTTTTTCACCGGAAAATTTCCGTGTCGGGAAGAAATACACATCTGTCCCATGGCATTGATCCTACACAGTTTCTCCTTGTCCACTTTCAGAACCCCGTCACACTGTGCCGTCAGCTCGATTTTTCCTTCTTTTGGCTTTGACGCATCCATCTGTGCATTCTGGCACACGCTGCGCAGGATCTCTGCCGCCTCATCTTCATGAAGCATCCCTTCTTGTTTTTCCCACACATACAGATGCTCTTTTCCAACGGAAAGGAGAACCGGAATATCGTCCTTTGTCACTACATGTCCTTTTCTAAAAACCGCATCTTTTACTACCCCCGGGATGATCTGCGTAATATCATGGCAAAGCACACAGCCCACTGCATCCTCGGTCTTGATCAGTTTCATACTTCTAAACACCTCTCTTTTCAATGCTTATAGGGAAATCTTCTCCAGATCACGCATCCACACTTGGGCACACGCATCGCTTGGCATTCTCCAGTCTCCTCTTGGTGAGAGTGCCACTGTCCCGATCTTCGGTCCGTCCGGCAGACAGGAGCGCTTAAACTGTTGGTTGAAAAATCGTCTGCAGAATGTTGTCAGCCATTTTAAAATTGTTTCTTTCTCATATACCCCTTCAAATGTCTGCACTGCAAGCCGATAGATCTTACCCGGCTCATATCCGAACCGCAGCATGAAATACAGATAAAAATCATGCAGCTCATATGGTCCCACCAGATCCTCAGTCTTTTGTGCGATATCCCCGTCTTTTGGAGGAAGCAGTTCCGGGCTGACCGGCGTATCCAGTACATCATAAAGGACTTCCTGCAATTTTGGATCCGCAGTCACGTCTGCTGCATATTTGACAAGATGACGCACCAGCGTCTTCGGTACAGAAGCATTCACTCCGTACATCGACATATGATCTCCATTGTTGCCATTTTGCAGGCATTCCGATACGTTCTGTCCGTGGTTCCAAAGCAAGGCATGGTGATCGCAAGAATCTCTTTTTTATCTTTTCCGATCATGTCAAACGCTTTTGCTGTCACGATCAGTGCCAATGTGGAATCCAATCCGCCCGAAATACCAACTACCGCCGTGTTTGCGTGGGTATGGAGCAGACGTTTTTTGAGCCCCATTGCCTGGATTGTCAAAATCTCTTCGCATCGCAGAGCACGTTCTTTTTCATCCTGCGGCACGAACGGCTTTTTCGGAAACTCTCTTGTCAGTTTGATCTCGCACACATCCAGAGGAAATGAGATTCTTGGCAGCACTTTCTCTTTTGCCATCGTAAATGTCGTGTTTTTCCGACGTTCACCGACAATCCTTTTGATATCCAGTTCTGTATAAATAATCTGATTTTCAAATCGCTTTGCCTCTGCCAGGATACTGCCGTTTTCTGCGATCAGATTGTGTCCTCCAAACACAAGATCCGTCGTGGATTCCCCTTCGCCTGCATTTGCATAAATATATCCCGCGATCAGTCTCGCTGACTGTCCTTTGATAAGCTCCCGTCTGTAGCTGTCTTTTCCGATCGTCTCATCACTTGCCGAACAGTTGACGATCACGGTTGCACCTTCCATTGCCGCACGGATACTCGGCGGAATCGGCGACCACACATCCTCACAGATTTCCGCCGATACGATTAGCTCTTCCATAGAGGATGCCTGAAACAAAAGCCCCGGACCAAACGGCACTTTTTTGCCGTTAAACAGGATTTCTCCCGGCACATCCGGCCCTGCCGTAAACTGACGCATCTCATAGAACTCACCATAGTTCGGAAGAAATGTCTTTGTCGTCAGTCCCAGGATTTCTCCCCTGCAAAGAGCTGCTGCCACATTGTAGAGCTTTGCATCCACCACAAGCGGCACGCCCACAAACACAAGCATGTCCTTCTCTCTTGTAAACTCTGTGATTTCAAGCAGTGCCTGTTTTGCTGCCTGCAAAAGTACATCCTGTGTAAACAGATCCCCGCATGTATATCCTGTGACACACAATTCTGGAAATACCACGATCTTTGCCTGATTGTTCTGTGCTTCTTCAATGGCACTGCATATCTGTTTTGTATTAAACGGCACGTCCGCCACCCGGATATCCGGTGTGGCAGCTGCCACTTTGATAAATCCCTGTTTCATTCTACTGCCTCACTTTCCCTATTTGGACACATCACTTCTATCTGCTTTTTTTCAAAAGTTCCTTCAGCTCGTCTACAGAAAATGTATAGGCGGTATTGCAGAAATGACATTTTACTTCGATATCCTTTCCATCGTCGATCATCTCCTGAATCTCTTTTTTCCCGACACTGATGATTGCTTTTTCAATCCGTTCTTTGGAACAGTTGCAGTCAAATTTTGCAGGAAGTGTATCTGTGATCTCTACATCCAATCCCTCCAGAACGTGGTTCAGCATTTCTTCCGGTGTATGGCCATTGTCGAGCATTGCTGTCACAGACTGAATATTCTTGATGTTTTCTTCCAGCTTGCTGAGCACTTCCTCCTCAATAAACGGCATCACCTGTACGATAAATCCACCTGCGCATCGCACGGTATTGTCCTTTTCCATCAATACTCCCAGGCCAACAGAGGATGGCACCTGCTCTGAAGTTGCAAAATAATAGGTCAGATCTTCTGCAATCTCTCCCGTCTGCAAAATCGTCTGTCCGGAATATGGTTCTTTGAGTCCCATATCCTTGATCACATTTAAAAATCCTGGTCCAAGCGCACCGCCTACATCCAGTTTTCCGTTCTTCGGCGGAAGCATCACATCCGGGTTGTGTACATATCCTTTCACTTCCCCCTTACTGTCTGCTGTCACTGTCATCCCTCCGATCGGACCTCCGCACTGCACCTGCAGCGTCAAAACATCCGTCGGATTCTTCATCATACTTCCCATCATCGCACCTGCTGTAAGAAGTCGTCCAAGTGCTGCTGTCGCAACCGGACTTGTATTATGCCTTGTTCTTGCCTCTTCCACAAGCTCTGTTGTTGATGCCGCAAACGCACGGATCTGCGCATTCGCTGCTGTTGCTCTTACAATATAATCTTTCATCTTATCTCTCCTGTTTCTTCTATTATAATGATTCTATTCTGCTTTTTTCACAGATACCTTTCCCTGCTCTCTGGCGATCACGTAGATTCGTTCACTGTTCTTAGAAGGCGGTTCTTTTGTAAACGCTTCGTATGCAGTCACAAACTGCAGTCCGGATTCTTCCACGATCCTTGTGATCTCTTCTAACGTATATGCTCTCTGGAAATGTGTCTCCCGGAATCTGCGATAGAAATCTCCCTCTGTCTCACTTTCCGCATCTTCTCTGATGAACAGATTCAGTTCGTATTCATTGATCCGCTCTTCCTCATAATAATAATTGTCCCAGATAAAGCTGCAGTCCTCTCTGGCCTCTGCAATGGTCTGATCACCCAGAACCTCCCGGTACTTATATTCTGTATTAAAATCAAAAATAAAAATTCCGCCCGGATCCAGATAATTATTCACCCAGCGAAATACCTGCTTCAATTCTTCCGGCTCTGTAATGTAATTCAGAGAATCACAGATACTAAATACCGCACCCACAGTACCATACAGTTCAAACTCCCGCATATCCTGAAGAAGATATAAAATCTCATGTCCTGACTTGATCTGCTTTTCTCTGGCAATCTCCAGCATTTCCTCGGAATTGTCCACTCCGATCATATCGTAGCCATCTGCTGCGAGAAGCTCCGTCATGGTTCCTGTTCCGCATCCCAGATCAAGCACCAGCCCGTCCTGCACGCCATACTCTTTTAACAATTCCTTCAGATAGCTTTTCCATTCTTCATATGGAATATTATCCATAAAGGTATCATACACTGCCGCAAAACTTGTATATGCATCCATCTTCCTGCTCCTTTTTCAATTCCTGCTCTTCATTTTAGCATAACAAGGTGCAACTGTAAATCAATAACCCTCTTTCCTTGCCGTTTGCCCTGCTGCTGTTTTCAATTTGTTCATATTTTACTTACACAAATTTTCTTGACACTTTTACTTTTTTTGAGATAGAATAAGGACGGAAATTTGTTGCATATGCTGTCATTGTCACGACAATGAGGCTTTTTCTTTTGCAGATATTTTTAATACATACAAAAAGGTGGTGAGGTTATGGACGCTGGAGCCAGTCATCCTTCGGGATTTTTCAGAAAATTAAATAGAAAAAGGAGAGTGTTGAACGATGAACAAAGAAATTTTTGTAAAACTCCTTGCACAGCGCCAGTTCAAGGCTGTCAGAAGCATTCTGGATGTGATGAACGAAGTAGATATAGCCTCACTTCTTTCCGATCTGGACGATAAAGAACTTGCACTTGCATTTCGTCTCATTCCAAAAGATAAAGCTGCGGAAGTATTTGCCAATATGAATCATTCCATGCAGACGTATCTGGTAGAGATGTTTTCCGAAAAGGAGTTAAAAGAGCTGCTCGATGACCTTTATATGGACGATACGGTGGATCTTCTGGAAGAACTTCCTGCCAATCTTGTTAATCGGATTTTAAATACCGTAGATCAGGCCGACCGGACTTTGATCAATCAACTTCTCAATTATCCGGATGACAGTGCGGGGACTCTTATGACAACGGAGTATGTCGATATCCGGGAGACAATGACGGTTGCCCAGGCTATGGCACATATCAAAGAGACCGGGATTCACAAGGAAACGATCTACACTTGTTATGTAACAGATCAGCGCAGGTTGCTTGGCATCGTCAGTGCCAAAGATCTGATGACAACTGCCGACGATGTTTTGATCCGGGATCTAATGCAGACAGAGATAATTTCTGTCTCAACACATACAGACAAAGAAGAAGTGGCACAGTTGTTTACAAAATACAATTTTCTCGCCCTCCCCGTTCTGGATCAGGACGAACGGCTGGTCGGAATCGTCACATTCGATGATGCCATGGATGTTATGGTAGATGAGGCAACCGAGGATATTACCAAAATGGCTGCCATGAGTCCAAGTGAAAAAAGCTATTTTGAAACATCTGTATTGGCACATGCAAAGCATAGAATTGCTTGGCTTTTGATCCTCATGTTCTCTGCTACCATCACAGGAACCATCATTACCAGATATGAGAACGCTTTCGCTGCGATTCCACTTCTTGTATCCTTCATCCCCATGCTGATGGATACCGGCGGAAACTGTGGTTCTCAAAGTTCCACATTGATCATCCGCGGAATTGCATTGGGAGAAATTCAATTTTCCGACCTGTTTCGGGTCATGTTTAAAGAATTTCGTGTTTCTCTGATCGTTGGAGTTGCACTTGCACTTGCGAACGGAATCCGCATTCTGATCATGTACAAAAATGCCGGACTTGCTCTGGTCATTGGACTGTCTCTGGTTGCTACGATCGTAATTTCAAAACTGATCGGATGTGTTTTACCATTGATTGCTAAAAAACTGCATATGGATCCTGCAATCATGGCATCCCCATTGATCACAACTCTGGTAGACACCTGTTCCATTTTAATCTACTTCAATATTGCAACGCAGGTATTTCAACTATAAACCCAAAGGAGGAATCGTCCCAAACGCACGATCCCTCCTTTGGGTTTTTCTCTATGCCTCTACAGGCTCACCCATACTGATCGTCTTCATCAACTGATACTCGTTCTCTGAAGATTCTTTTAAAATCACAAAGTCTGCATCTTTTCCAACTGCAATAGCTCCTTTTTGAGTGAGTCCAAATTCCTCCGCCTGATTTCCGGAACTCATCTGCACTGCCTCTTGTAAGGAAGCTCCTGTAAATTTCATGATATTTCGAAATGCATCTATATAAGTAAGAACACTTCCTGCGATCGTACCATCTTCCAGTCTCGCTGTGCCATCTTTCACATAGACCGTCTGACCGCCCAACTCACTTTTTCCTTCCGGCATACCTTTTGCCCGCATAGAATCTGTCACAAGTTCAATTCCATCGCTGCCCTTTACTTTATATGCCATATATACCATCTTTGGTTTGATATGGATGCCGTCACAGATCATCTCTGCTTTCACGCCTTCTGTCAAAAGTCCATAACCTGTCACACCCGGTTCTCTGTGATTGAGACCTCTCTGGGCATTGTAAAGATGGGTCACATGACATGCTCTGCACCAGCACAACTGATCGTAAGTTGCATTGGAATGTCCTGCGCTTGGTACGATCCCATTTGCAAGACACCAGTCTTCAAATTCTGTATCCGCTTCTTCCGGAGCATAAGTCACAATTTTAATCCGATTTCCACTCAGTTCATTCCAGTGTTTTAAAACTGCTGCATCCGGTTTCTGAATATAAGATGCATCCTGTGCGCCTTTATAATTCACAGAAATGAAAGGACCTTCCAGATGAATCCCCTGAATGATCGGATTCTTCTCTGCTGCCTCTTTGATATTCTTCATAGCGCTCTCAATGTTCTCCGAAGTCTGTGTCATCGTCGTGCAGAAATATGACGTGATTCCTTCTTTTGCAGCCATCTGTCTGACCATCCAGTCAATCTCGTCTGCCGATGCATCCATACTGTCCAGACCATATCCTCCATGGCTGTGTACATCAATGAATCCAGGAATCAAATACCCGCCTTCCACTTCTACAATCTCATCCTCTTCTCTTGATACAAAATTCTGCATGGAGCCTACCTCGGCGATCGTCTTTTCATATCTTACAAATCCATCCTCAATGACTCCATTCCCCGTATAGATTGTCTTATTTTTTATTACTTTCATCACATTTTTTGCACAGCCGCCCCAGACTGGTCCTGTGCACTCCTTTCTGGTCTTTCTGATGTTTATCATAATACCAGACAGATATTCTGTCAAAGTAATCTTGCAAAATTTATCATTTTATCATCCGATATTCCATCATCTCATATGCAATATGGCAGCCCTCCTGAATCTCCGGAGGGAGCAGTGCCATTGCCACACACTTTTCTTCTGCATTTTCATCTTCCAGTTTTTGCAGATACGCATACTCTCCGTCGATTCTGATCACTCTGTAATCAATTCTCTCAAACATGTAAATTCTCCTTCCTTTTTTGTTATTGTTCACAGTGACTTTTTTCAAGCATATACAGTCCTGCGGGAACCGCAAAACTGATTCCTGCCAGACAACACAGACCGACAACCAGCCAGATCAACGGATATTGAAATACAAAATACGAAAGTTTTATTTCCATATACGTCTTGATCCATTGTAACATGACACTTCCAATTGTCACAAGCAGAACTGTCACCGCACAAAAATAGTATCCGCCTTCCATCATGAAAAGCATACGCTTCTGCCGTTTCGTCATCCCCACTACATTCAGTTCCATATAAAGCGTCTTTTTCTCTGTCGGAATCTTTGCAAAGCCTTTCTCACTGATCAGAAAATAAATAATTCCTTCGCTTCCATGCCACGTCTGACGGATATCTGGGAATCCTTCTGCCCGGTTGTCCAGATATCCGCTCAGACAAAATGCCGGCGACTGTTTTCTCTGCATATTTTCTGCTTCTATCTGCTCATCCCGCTCTTTCGGACTCAGCTGGTTCCACTGCCTCCAGTCCCGCTCTGACAACATCGTCGAAAAATACAGTGGTTCTCCCACACTTTCTCTGGCTTCTTCTTCCTGTTTCGGGTTCAGCTGATGGTCATGAAGAATTACAACTCCGTCGCCTTCTTTCAAACTCTCAATATCCACCGGAAGATTTTTCTCTTTCACATAACGTGCAAGCTTTTCCATTTCTTCATCCGTAAGAATCTGAACCGTATCTTCTGTAAATCCCTCCAGCATAGAGTCTTCCTTTTCCTTCAATGGCTGCTCATTTTCCTCCAGCGGACGGATTCCTTTTCCGGAAATTGTAGTCATCAGATAGGCACCCTCCATAACATAAGAATCCTCTCGATTCACACCATCCAGCTCCAGCAGCCTGTCCCGCACTTCTGAAGAAACCGGTGAAAACTCCTCATATTCATTTCCATACAACAGTTCAAAATTATCTCCTTCTGTCTCCATCGGATCATATCCTGCATCCCGGGACTGGTATTCTTTCCCATATCCCTGCTCCATTCCCCAGTCACTGAACATGCCGGCAATCAGAAAATCCGGTCGTTTTTCTATCACATGAGTATAGTCGCCTCCTTCTGTAATGACCACAGATGCGAGCAGCATTTCCACGCCGAGAAACAGCGAGATCACCGTAAGCAGAAATCTCCCTTTGTATCTTCTTACATTCTGCCATGCCATATAGCCGATTTCTCCTGTTTTTGTCCGCTTCTTCAAATTCACCTTCCTTTTTGAAGGTTGACGGATTCCGTAAATGGCTGTGCTGCTCTCCACGCAAGATGTGCTGACTACATGGCGGATCACAAGCCACGCCGTTCCAAGCGTAAGAATCATCGCAAAACCAACCGCGGCCAACAAAATTGCAGGAGAAAATACCTGGAACTCTCCGGAGCCGCCATATCCGTTTAAATACCTGCTTCCCAGAATTTCCGGAATCAGAAGGTACAAGATCATCCCCGAAAAAAGACTGCCCAGCAAAACTCCCGGCAGCAGGATCGCCAGAATCTGCCGAAAATAAATCCTTTTTATCTGCCGTTTTGTCGTTCCGATCGTATACAAAAGTCCCATCTGTTGGATGTCTCTGTTCATAGAGATTTTCATCACATTATAGATCAGTAAAAACATCCCGAAAAGAATAACCAACGCGCCACATGCAGCCAGCTCATAGCCTCCTGTCAGACGATTGATCGCTTCGTAAGCAAATGTATTATCTGCCGTAATCTTCAGTTCCTTGCTTCCCAGATCCCGATACAGCCGTTCTTCTGTTTTCTGCCATTCCATCCCATCCGTCTGTGCGAGCAAAATATCTGACGTTTCCTGTAGATCATATCCCCACTCTTTTCCTTTTTCTTCTGATACATATCCAACCGAGGCCTGTGAATCTGTATAATCCATATACCATCCACTTAAGAGAAATGTCTCCTGTGCTGTCTGAAACAATCCGATCTGTACTGTCAATGAGAGCTTCATTCCCTGCTTCGGCGTTTCAATCCCCAGCTGCTGCAGGCTTTTTGCAGAAAGCATGAGTTCCTGCTTTTTCTCAGGATAATGTCCATGAATCTCCGTGTATGCGGGACTTACCATTTTATTCCACGCAGATGTATCCAACACCTCCAGATTACATACATGTTTTTCGGAAACTGTCGCCTCTCCCACAGATATACTGCGGCCACTTTCTTTCACATAGGAAAGATCTTCGATTTTCTGATATATCCCATTGTCTGCATGTTCAATCCGGACCGAAGCAGTTGTTCCTTCCGCCCTTACAGCCTTTATATACTCTGCTTTTGTCTTTCCAGAGGCAATTCCAAATACCATCGTCAGGGTCACAATACAAAGCGTAACTGCACTCATAAGAATTCTGTTTCTTCCCCGGTTCCATTTTCCAAATTCACGTGCCAGCATCCCAAGCACCTGCTGATTCTGATTCGGGATAAATGTCTTTGTCTCCATCCTTTATCCCTCCATCTGATACTTTCCGTCCTCAATCCGGATGATCCGATCTGCCATCTGAGCCACTTCTTCCTGATGTGTCACCACAAGCACCGTCTGATGAAATCGCTCTGCACAGGATTTCAGCAGTCCGATCACTTCACTGCTGTTTGCCGAATCCAGATTCCCCGTAGGCTCATCTGCCAGTACAACTGCAGGTTTTGTCATTAATGCCCTGGCGATCGCCACTCTCTGCTGCTGTCCTCCGGAAAGCGTTCCGGGCAGCCGCTCCAGTTGATTCTGAATTCCCAACAGCATCACGATTTCCTCAAAGAGTTCCTGATCGATCCCTGTTCCATCCAGCCGCAGTGGAAGTACAATATTTTCATACACACTGAGCACGGGAACCAGGTTGTACTGCTGAAATACAAATCCGATATTTCGTCTGCGGAATATCGTTCGCTCTTCTGCTTCCATATCTTTCAAGCTTTTTCCGCGGATCCAGACACCGCCTTCTGTCGGAACATCCAGACCCCCAAGCAAATTCAAAAGCGTTGTCTTTCCGCTGCCTGAGGTTCCCACAATTGCAAGAAATTCTCCATCTTCCACCGAAAATGTCACTCCATCCAATGCATGGACTTCATAGCTGTCTGTAACATAATATTTTTTCAGCCCGATCGCTTTTACCATTTCCATGATTTTCTTCCTCCTTTTTCGCTGTTAGTATACATACAAAATCTAACAAACTTCTAACAATCCGGAAGGAAGATTTATTTCTATCAATACTCCTTTTTCTTTTCTTCTGATCATAAGAAAGCCCTGATGCCTGCTGACAATTTCTCTTGCCAGATACAGCCCGATCCCGAAACCATCCTGGGTCGTTACACGTTTTCCCCGATAAAATCGCTGAAAAACTGCATTTTCCTCTCCCGGTTCAATCCCAATCCCATAGTCCCGCACCTGAATCTTCACAAACCGTTCTTTTTGTTGGACATCCACCTTAATCAGCCCTTTGTACTCACTGTATTTCACTGCATTGTCCAGTATATTATAAAACGCCTCTCCCAACCAGTTCGGATCATGCAGACAAGTCACCTGTTCCGGCAGAATAATCTGGAACTGAATCTCTTTTTCCTCCGCCCTTCTTTGTATCTGTCCAAATCCATTTCTTACTGTTTTTAAAAGATCCGGCTCTTCTTTTTTTATCTGAAGTATATGCTGCTCCAGCCGCGCCATTCGGATAAAACTCTCCACAAGAAACCCTAATTTTCCCTGACTGTTCTTCAATGCGTCAACGGATTGAAAAAACAACTCCTCTGACATCTGTTCCTTCCCATCCTCCAGAAAACCAATATATGTTTCCATATTCATCAATGGTGTGCGCATCTGATGCGCAATCTGTGAGATCAGTTTCTGTATTTCATCCCTGCTTCTCTCCGCTTCCTCACTCCTGCCCTGAAGCATTTCCTGCACACGCACCAGCTGATGCTCCAATTTAGAGTACAGCGTTTCTTCTCCTGTTGAAAATGCCTGCACCTTTCTTTCATTTAAAATGTCTTCTGTAATTTCTGCGATCTTATTGAATTCCTGTATTCTCTGTCTTCTGTTCAGAATATACATCACCGTCATCCCACATAAAAATCCGAAAACCAGTAGCGCTACAGTTTCCCATCTCATCGCTCTTTCTCTCCAATCCGATACCCCAGTCCGAATACATTCTGAATATATCCCTGCCGTTCTCCATCCGGTTCTATTTTCCTGCGCAGCCGATTGATGGTGACACTGACTGTATTGTCCACTACAAATTGTCCGTCCACACCCCAGATTGTCTCCAGAATATTTTCTTTTGTCAGCACCTGCCCCTGATTCCGCATGAGATATTCCAGAAGCTGATACTCTTTGGCTGTCAGAGAGAGTTCTGTTTTCCCCATAAAAACCTGTTTTCTATCCGGATACAGCGTCAATTCCCCTACCATATACCTTTCTTCAGGATTTCTTTTTAATACCACTTCCAGCCGCTTCATCAATACCTTCATGGAAAATGGCTTCACCACGTAATCCTGTGCACCAGCATCAAATGCCAGCAGCATTTCTTTTTCTTCATCCCGCGCTGTCAAAAAAATTGCCGGAATTCTTTTCTCCATTTGTAATTCCTGATACAACTCGATTCCATTTCCATCCGGCAGACCAATATCAATGAGAAACACATCCACCTTTTCCCGTAATAAATCAAGCGCTTCTTTTCTTGTATGTGCAGATATGGTGTAATATCCTGCATTTTGCAGCGCAATTTCCAATGCCTGATTCAACAGACTATCATCTTCTATAATTCCAATTGTCATTGTAATCTCCCTCATCTTTTGTACGCAACAATCCGAATACTATTATATGTCAAAACATTCATTTCTCAATTAGAAACTATAAATGAGCAAGTTCGTGATTTTGCATAAAAGAAAGACACCTCGATTCCATGTGTTGTATAATGAAAGTGCCT
>PPYF01525753.1_pt1 | contig 16182 bp, 8 predicted proteins | sample 1559871 | NCBI WGS metagenome assembly PPYF01 (sample SAMN08240021, study PRJNA423297) | Human gut metagenome, whole genome shotgun sequencing project.
ACTTTATATAATAACGATAGGGCTTAGCTTGACGGCTTGTGATATGGATAAGTATCCGTTAGATGCTGTTTCTCCAGATACCTTTTTTGATACGGAAAACGATTTGCGGCTTTATTCTAATTCTTTTTATGACGCATTGCCCAGTGCTAGTGATATTTATGGTGAGGCAGTAGATAATATTATCAAGATGGATTTGGCAGATGAAATCCGCGGGACTCGGATCGTACCGACTAATGATGGAGGGTGGACATGGGAGGAATTAAGGAATATAAATTTCTATTTGGATAACTCCTCCAAATGTGTAGATGAGGCCGCTAGACTTCGTTATGATGCTTTGGCCCGTTTTTTCAGAGCCTACTTCTATTTTGACAAGGTGAAACGTTTTGGCGATGTACCTTGGTATGAACATGCCCTAAATGATAAAGATGAGGAGAGCTTGATGATGTCGCGTACATCTCGTACGGAGGTACTGGATCATATTTTGGCCGATATTGATAATGCGATTGCCTTTTTGCCTGAGGAGAAAAAGGTTAATGAGGTTACGCATTGGACGGCTTTGGCGTTGAAGGCACGTATCTGTTTGTATGAGGGTACTTTCCGGAAATATCACGATGAGTTTAATTTGCCAGATTACGAGCGTTTTCTGAATGAGGCGGTGAGTGCTGCGGACGAGTTGATGACAAAGAGCGGGTATAAGATTTATAGTATGGGAAAACCGGAAAGCGATTATCTGAACTTTTTTGCTTCGCACGAGGCTATTAAGGATGAGGTGATCCTTGCTCGTGGATATAGCGATGAGTTCCAAGTGTATCATAATCTCAATTATTATACAATGACTGCCTCTTTCGGTCGTCCGGGTTTGGAGAAACGACTCGTAAACAGTTATTTGATGCGTGACGGAAAACGTTTTACGGATCAACCGGGCTATGATACGATGTTTTTTACGGAAGAGATGAAAGGTAGAGATCCTCGTTTAAGCCAGACGGTACGTACGCCGGGATATACCCGAATTGGGGAGAACGAAACTTTGGTGCAGGAGTTTGGATCAACCGTGACTGGATATCAGATGATTAAATTCGTGACGGAACGTAAGTGGGATACGAATAATAAGGATATAAATGATATGCCTTTGTTTCGTTTTGCGGAAGCTTTATTGATTTATGCGGAAGCAAAGGCTGAGCTAGGTACATTGACACAAGCCGATTTGGATAAGTCGGTTAAGCTGCTTAGAGATCGGGTAGATATGCCTTCTATCAATATGGCGGAGGCTAACGCAAACCCGGATCCTTATTTGGAAAAACAATATCCGCATGTAAACGGTGGCAACAAGGGGGTGATCTTGGAGATCCGTCGGGAGCGTAGGATTGAGCTGGTGATGGAGAGCTTCCGTTGGGATGATATGATGCGCTGGAAAGAGGGTGCTACTTTTACGGAGCAGTTTAAGGGTATGTATTTCCCGAATATCGGTCCTTTTGATTTGGATGGAGATGGCAATATTGATGTCTGTATCTATGAAAATGAGAAACCTGATTTAGGAGGAAAAGGAATCCAGTATCTGAAACTGAATAGTGATGTTACGTTGGAACATGGAAATCATGGATGTATTGTGGTGAATCCTCATATCAAGAAGACTTGGGATGAGAAAAAGGATTATCTATATCCGATACCTATCCAGGAACGTTTGCTGAATACGAATTTGACACAGAATCCGGGTTGGAATGATGGTATATGATTGGAGGAATGGAAAGCGGGTTGTATTTTTACAACTCGTTAAAAAAGGATATAATATGAAAAGGTCAGTAGTGTTTGCAGCCTGTTTATGGGTGAGTTGTTTGTTTACGTTAAGCGCGCAGAAAACGACCATTGAGTCAAAGGAGGAGAATTCTCTTCGTGTGATGTCTTATAATGTGCGGAATTGCCGGGGTATGGATGAAGTGGTGGATTATCAGCGTGTGGCGGATATCATGAACCGGGTAGATCCGGATGTGATAGCTGTGCAGGAGTTGGATAGTGCGTCGGTTCGGAGTAATGGTGTTTTCGCACTGAAAGAGTTGGCGGATCGTACTCGTATGTATTATACTTATGGGCCTTCGATCGATTACCAAGGAGGAAAGTATGGTATTGGCATCTTGTCGAAGGAGAAACCTTTGAGCTATTGGATGTTGCCCCTTCCCGGCAGGGAAGAGCGGCGTTTGTTGTTGGTGGCAGAGTTTAAGGAGTATGTGATGTGTTGTTCGCATTTTTCATTGACGAAGGAGGATCAGGTGCTATCGGTTCCGATTATTCTTGATGCGTTGAAAGATATACGTAAACCTTTGTTCTTGGCGGGAGATATGAACTCTATCCAAGGTTCTCCTACTCAAAATGCCTTGCAAGAGAAGTTTATGCCATTGAACAATTACAAGGATAACACGATTCCGGGCCAGAGTCCGAACCGGTGTATCGATTTTATTTATGGATTTGATAATGGAAATCAATATTCTGTCTTACGTCGTCAGGTGCTTTATGACGAACCGATCGCCTCGGATCATTTGCCTCTTTTCGTAGATGTGCGATTGAAAGCGGGTGTGGCTGATATTTTCCGGACAAAACCTTATTTGCAGAATCCGCTGTCGAATGGGATTACGGTCTCTTGGTTTACGAATGTGCCTGTACATAGCTGGGTGGAGTATGGTACGGATCGTAATTTGGGAGAACGTGCGGAGACGATCGTTGACGGACAGGTTATTTGCAACAACAAGCATCATAAGGTTCGCTTGACAGGTCTTAAACCGGGAGAAACTTATTATTATCGGGTATGTTCCCGTGAAATAACACTATATGAGGCTTATAAGAAAGAATTTGGCGAAACCGCTTATTCGGATATTTATTCATTTACGATACCTACTTCGGTGGAGACGGATTTTACGGCTTTGATATTTAATGACTTGCATAAGAAAAACGAAGTGTTAGACCTGTTGGCAGATCAAATAGAAGGGATTGATTACGATTTTGTAATGTTTAATGGGGATTGTATAGATGATCCTAGAAACGAATCGGAAGTAGTTCATTTTCTTTCTTATTTGAATAAGAAGGTCAAGGCGGAAAATGTTCCTGTTTTTTATTTGCGGGGAAATCATGAAATACGAAATGCTTACTCGATTCAGTTAAGAGAGCTTTTTGATTACGTTGGTGATAAAACATATGGAGCTTTCAACTGGGGGGATACTCGTTTCGTTATCTTGGACTGTGGTGAGGATAAACCCGATTCAACTTGGGTATATTATGACTTGAATGATTTTGCGGGTTTACGTATGGAGCAAGTTGGTTTTTTAAAGGCTGAGCTATCAGGAAAAGCCTATAAAAAAGCGGCGAAGAAGGTCTTGATACATCATATCCCTCTTTATGGTATGTCTGAGAAAAGCTATCTTCCTTGTTTGGACTTGTGGGGGGGCTTGCTGGCTAAAGCTCCGTTCGATGTAAGTATAAATGCGCATACACATCGTTTCGCTTATTGGCCAAAAGGTTCCGTAGGAAATAATTTCCCAGTTGTGATAGGAGGGGGGAATCGACCGGAGAATGCGACCGTCATGATCTTGTCGAAAAAAGGGAAAGTTATGACACTGAAAGCCTTGAATACAAAAGGGGAGACTTTGCAGATAATTAATCTGTAATTGTCTTGTACAAGATTGGTAGAAACACGTACGTTACTCATAGGGTATTATGTACGTGTTTTTTCTTCTCAATCTCAAACAAATCATTACTTTTGTAGCGAACATTTAGGTTGATAAACAAGGTGGATGGAGTAATGGATGACTTGATAGACGATTTGTTTATTTTGAGATTGATAAGGGCAGGTGACCGGCTGGCCTTTAAGCATTTGTTTGAGTTATATTTCGCTCCCTTATGCCGTTTCGTTCATTTATATATAAAGAAGCCGGAAGCGGCGGAAGATATCGTATTGGATATATTCACTGGTTTCTGGGAAAAACGGGAGACATTGCAAATTCAAGTAACCATAAAAGCCTATCTTTTTCAGTCCGCACGAAATAGGGCCTTAAACTATCTGAGAGACAACGAGCATTTTGTCCCGACAAATGATTTCTCATCCCTAGAACGCTTTGAGAACGATGATACCTTAGAAACACGAGAATTACAACGTTTGATTCAAGAGGCTATTTTATCTCTTCCCCCAAAGTGCCAAGACATTTTCAACAAGAGCCGCATGGAGAACTTATCCAATAAGGATATAGCCGATCAAATGAATATCGGCGTAAAAGCTGTTGAGGGACATATCTCGCGAGCCTTGAAACATATCCGGGCTTACTTGGGAGATGCCTATCATTATTTGTGGTGATATTCTCTTTTCAACAAAAATACTAAAAAGCATGTAGGGTTATCCTCTTTTGAAGTGTCATACTATAAAAATGATGCTTTATGAATAAAGATATACCATGGCGATTCATTATCTCTCATTTGAAAGGCGATGTGGATGAAAAGGAGGAGAAGCTGTTCTGCGAATGGCTTCAAGAGGAAAGGAATACGCTCCTGTTCCGGGAACTTGAATCATTGTGGCGAGAGATTAGGGAGGAGACTTCGACCTATACGCCAGATACTGATTATTATTGGAGGCAAATGGAAAGCCGGATGTTGCGGAAGGATGAAAAGCCGAAATCTGTGCCATTGTGGAAGTTTTGGATGGCGGTATCTGTAGCTACAGTGTTATTGGTGCTTTCGCTCACTTTTTCTTTTTTATATAACAAGACGGAATATTGGACGGACTCTTCCTGCAAATTGTCTTATTCCTCTTTAAGTGGTAAATCCAAGATTATATTGCCGGATAGTAGCGTGGTTTGGCTAAACTCGGGTTCCTCTTTGCGATATGCGGTGAACTTCTTTGAGAATCGTGAGGTGGATTTAAGCGGGGAAGCCTTATTTGATGTGACAAAAGATAGTCGACATCCTTTTGTCGTATCAACTTCCGGGGTGAAAGTGAGGGTACATGGAACCCGCTTTAACGTAAACTCTTACTCAAAGGAGGAAAATATCTTGGTTACACTTTTCCAAGGTTCTGTATCCTTAGAGGCCGGAGGGCAAGAGGCTTATCTGCATCCGGGCGAGCGAGCCTCCGTGAGCAAGAAATACAGAACTTTGGATATAACCTCAGCCGATATGTTCTATGACTCATTCTGGGCAAGCGAGAGTGTGAGGTTTGAGGCGAAATCATTACGATACATCACCCGCTATCTGGAGAAATGGTATAACGTGAAGATTGAGGTAGATCCTTCCATTCCGGATTCGCAAGCCTATACCTTTACAATCAAGGATGAATCGCTGGAAGTGATCTTGCGGATCATGTCCCGTATCAATCCGATTTCCTATATGTTCGATGGGAATGATCACGTAAAAATAACACATGTCGAACCTTCTAAAAAATAATGCCTATGAGATAAACCGGATAATATGCAAGAAAAAGGCTTAAGCAGAAACTTAAGCCTTCCGGGAGAAATCCCTGATTCAAATTAAAATCTATTTACAGCTTATCTCAAATTTGGCCGTTTGTGTAAAGCCGTAAAGATGTTAACTTTAAATATCATGCAAATATATGAAGAATAAAAGACAATTTATGAAAGGAAGAAACCGTTTATGTGCGATATTCTTTCTTCTATTCTTTTCTTTACGTTTGTTAGCCGGTGAGGTTGCAGGCAAGAAAATATCCGTTTCATTCTCGAATATACCGTTGAAGGAGGCGATCTTAAAAATAGAGGTTGCCAGTGGTTACACGTTCTTCTATGACGGTAATAAAATCGACTTGGGTCAGAAAGTAAGTTTGAGCGTATCCGACCAACCGATTGAGTCAGCCTTGCATTCTATGCTGAAGACCACGAAACTTACGTTTGAGATCACCAATAAGCAGATCGCCTTATTCAGTAAGCAGAATGCTGGTTCCCCGATAGGGAAAGCGCCTCATAAAATTACAGGTACGGTGGTGGATGCCTTAGGTAGTCCGATAATCGGGGCAAATGTGATGGTGAAGGGTACGAATAATGGTACAATTACCGATTTGGGTGGAAACTTCTTGATTGAGGCCTCGGAAAATGATGTCTTGCAGGTATCTTATATCGGTTATATGCCGCAGGATATCCCGGTTCAAGGAAATAAGGAAATAATAATCACTGTTCGTGAGGATACACAGGCTTTGGATGAGGTTGTGGTTGTTGGTTATGGAACTCAGAAGAAAGTAAATTTGACAGGTTCTGTTTCTTCAGTCAAATTTGATGAGGAATTGGCGAACCGTCCGATCACTGATGCTTCTCAAGCACTTTCCGGAAAGGTTTCCGGCGTGTGGATCAGCCAGAATTCGGGTAAGCCGGGAGATGATGGAGCGCAATTGAGAATTCGTGGCTGGGGTACATTGAATAATTCGGACCCGTTGGTGATTATTGACGGAGTAGAAGGGGTATTCAGCCAAGTAAATCCGAGTGACATCGAAAGTATCACAGTCTTGAAGGATGCGGCTAGTGCGGCTATTTACGGATCAAAGGCCGCTAACGGTGTCGTTTTGGTTACGACGAAGATGGGAAAGAATAATGAGAAAACCCAAGTAGAGTTGAACTCTTACGTCGGAATGCAGCAGATCGGACGTCATTTTGATTTAGTGACGAATAGCGCCGAGCATATGACTATGGCGAATCAAGCTTTGGTGAATGGGGGAGAGAACCCTCTTTTCTCGGAAACATTGATCTCTAATTTCGCTAATGGAACAGATACTTATAAATACCCGAATACGGATTGGTATGACTCTCTTTATCGGAATGCTTTAATAACAGGGCATAATTTATCCATTCGCGGTGGATCGGAGAAACTATCTTCCTTCTTGTCTTTGAACTATTTGAGTCAGGAAGGTATTTTGATGAACTCTAAGGCGGAGCGGTTCGGTATCCGGGCAAATGTGGAGTATAAAGTGAATTCATGGTTGAGAGTTGGCGCTCGTTTGAATTATACTCGTAGGAATTCCCAAGAGCCTTTTGATTTGTTCCGTGTATTCGAACAGCAACAAGGTGCGGCTCCTTTCATCGCTCCATATACCCGGGATGGCCGTTTCGGTTCGGTAGAAGCGATTAAGGATGATGGTACTTTATTGTATACGACTTATCAGCCGGTTATAGACGCTTCGAACGGGGCGACTAAAACATCCAAGGATTATATGGCTGTAAATGCTTTCGCTACCGTAGATTTTACGAAAGACTTGAACTTACAAGTAACATGGGCCTCTAATGGCAATTGGAAAATGGTTGATAAATATAATGAGACCCTTTATGGATATACGGATTCTGGCATAGAGACGATACCGAAAAATTACAATCGTGATGGTATTGTGTTGAGTAGAGAGCAAGTATCGACTATGCGTAATAATTTCCAAGCGACATTAAACTATAGCAAGCGATTTGCGGATAAGCATTATGTTGCCGCTATCCTTGGTACCCAATTGGAGAATTACAGTATAAAGAACGTATTTGCCCGAAGAACCAACCCACCCAAAGAAGGATTAACCCAAGTGGATGCGGGAACGGAAGGTATCAAGGGAGAGGGAAATTTTGAAGGTCTACGCATGGCATCTTATTTTGGTCGATTGAATTATGCCTTTGCGGATAAATATTTATTTGAGATGAATCTCCGTGCCGATGCCTCCTCTCGTTTTAAACGGGGAAATCGCTGGGGTGTTTTTCCGGGCTTCTCTGCAGGATGGCGTTTGAGTGAAGAGGCGTTTATTAAGAACCTGAATCTGTTTTCTAATTTGAAACTACGTGCGTCGTGGGGACAATTAGGCAATCAAACCATTGAAGGATATTGGCCTTATTTAACAGTGATCTCCCAAAATTATGACTTGAGTTATAATTATGGAGGCTCATTGGCTCCGGGTGCTGCAGTAACCGCTTTGGTGGATGAGGATATTACTTGGGAAACTACCTCTTCCTTGGATATTGGCGTGGATTTGGGCTTCTTAGGTAATAAGTTGAATATAGAAGCTGATTACTTCAATAAAAAAACAACCGATATTATCGTTCAATTGCCAATACCAAACGTATTAGGGGATAAGACCGCACCGTTTGAGAATGTGGGCGAGATGAAAAATAATGGTTTTGAGTTAGTCGTGAATTATGATAATCTTGAGACGAGCAGAGATCGCCTTGGATTTAACGTAGGACTAAACTTTACGTATATCGATAATAAAGTAACGAAATTTCAAGGTGGAAACTCTCCGGACCAGCTTTATTTGATTCGTGAGGGATATCCGTATAAGGCTTTGTATGGCTATAAAGCGGTTGGCATCTATCAATCGGACGAAGAAGCCGCTCAACATATGCATAGCAATGGGCTTAAGCCGGAAATGGGAAATCTGAAATACGAGGATGTTAATAATGATGGAAAATTAGACTATCAAGATAAACAAGTACTTGGTAATACGATTCCTAAAATTACGTATGGACTTACTGCCGGCTTACGCTATAAAGGGTTTGACTTAAATATCTTATTCCAAGGTTTGGGACAGGCGAATGCGTTTACGAAGAGCGGCATGACCCGTATGCAATACGAATGGCTGACTATTTCTGATAAATGGCGGGATGCGTGGAGCCCAGAGAATCCGGACTCAAATATACCGATGCTTCGGTTTGACTCTTCATGGGACACGTATGACTCCTCATTTTGGGTACATCGTATCGATTTCTTGAAATTGAAGAACTTACAATTAGGTTATGCGTTCCCTGAATGGATTACCTCAAAGCTAAAAATGCAACGGTTGTATGTATATGCGAATGCCCAGAACCTGTTTACGATTATGTGGAAAAAAGGGTATGAAGGATATGATCCGGAAAGAAATACGTTTGATTCGGGTACCAATTATTACCCGACTCCGAGAATATTTACATTTGGTATAAATCTTAATTTCTAAAAGTATGAAACAGTTATTAGCATATTGCTTATCAATTATACTATGTGTCTCTTTCACGGGATGTATGGAGAATTATTTGGATTTGTATCCTGAGGATAAGATTACTTCGGCGAGTTTCCCGGAAAATGAATCGGATATCAAACTCCTTTTAAATGGTGTCTATGCTCAATTGAGGGAAAAAGAGGTTTATAATCAAGGCTTGTTTGGCTTTGGCATAACGGATGGAGCTACCCCTAACGCATTTAACTGGGGAACGGATGAGGTTTTTAATAAGCTGGGTGCCGGGCGATTGAGCTCTAGTGACGGAGGAGTCGTAACGTATCGTTGGAAAAGATGTTACGAGATAATCTCCCGGGCAAACTATTTGTTGGCCTGCATGGATTTAGTGGATTTGTCGGAAGAAGCGAAAGCCAAATATTCAGGTGAGACTCATTTTCTACGGGGACTGGCTTATTCCGTGCTAGCGGAAACCTATGGTGGGGTACCTATTATATTGACGGATATATCCACGGAAGAAGCTCGTAGCTTGAAGCGGGCGAGTTTGGAGGAGACTTGGCAACAAGCGCTGGATGATTATGAGGTTGCGATCACCAATCTGGGAGTGGATGCTCCCGAGCCGGGGCGTGCTACCAAGGGGGCGGCTTTAGGTATGAAAATGCGAGCCTACTTATACCAAGGTAAATACAAGGAGGTTCTGTCTTGTGTCGAGCAAATTGATGCGTTGAAGAAATATGGTCTATTCCATAGTTATGAGGGTTTGTTTGATCCGGCGAATGAGAACAATAAGGAAGTATTGTTTGATATCCAATATATTGAAGGCGAGAATTCGCAAGGTTCCTATATTGACCAGTATTGCGGAACGGGTACCGGAAGTTGGACCCGTGGAAGCCGTTATGTCCCTACGGATGATTTGGTAGCGGCTTATGAGACGATCGACGGCTCTCCTGTAGATCCCGAGAATCCTTATGAGAACCGGGATCCTCGTTTAGGTTTCACGGCTGTACTTCCGGGTTCTTATTTCTTGGGCTATCGTTTCCCTAATTACCTGTATCCGGGAGGTGCGTTTAATCATGCCGGTAATCGGTTGAAACATTTAAGTACCCGTAAATATCGGATTCAGGATGAGTCAAAGCTTCCTCCTTCCGGGCAGTCTTATATCAATGATATCATACTGAGATATGCGGATGTCTTATTGTCAAAAGCGGAGGCGATTATAGAGACGAATGGAAGTGTAGCGGATGCGATCGCTATCCTCAACCGGATCCGTACGGAAAGGGATGACGTTAAGATCTCTTTGCTGCCGACATCTATGAGCCGTGAAGAGGCTCGTGAGAAAGTAAGGCATGAGAGACGGATTGAGTTAGCGTTGGAAGGCCGTTATTGGTCAGACGTGAAACGTTGGAAAATCGGGAAGACGCTTTATCCTATGATTATAAAAGATCATGAAGGAAGCGTGATCGAGACGAAGTTCCCGAATGGATATCTGGAATATTACGATTTACTGCCTATTCCTGATAGCGAGCGCTCTTTGAATCCGAATTTGGATCAGAACCCGGGTTGGTAATGTTCAACTAAAAGAAGGATGAAATGAAATTTATATCTAAACTAATATCTGTATTAGCTTTTTCCGGAGCGGCCGTGGCTACTCAAGCGGCGGAAAGGCCAAATGTGATCATCGTATTTATCGATGATTTCGGATATGGGGATTTAGGTTGTTACGGGAGTACGAAGCATCGTACTCCCCATATCGACCAGATGGCTAAAGAGGGAATACGACTGACCGATTTCTATGTGGGTTCGAGCGTGAGCACACCTTCCAGATCGGCTTTATTGACAGGGTGTTATCCAAGGCGAGTCTCCATGCATGTAAATGCGGACCCTACACCTTTGATGTCCAAAGGGAGGCAAGTGCTATTTCCAGCTTCGCATAAAGGCTTGAATCCCGGTGAGATAACGATCGCCGAGTTGATGAAGGAGCAGGGGTATGCGACGGCTTGTATCGGGAAATGGCATCTAGGGGATCAATTGCCATTTCTTCCTACCCGGCAGGGTTTCGACTATTATTATGGTATTCCTTATAGTAACGATATGGATCGTACGTATTGTCCGTTACCCTTGATGGAACAGGAGGAGGTAATAGTGGCTCCTGTCGGTCATGATTCCTTGACGATTCGTTATACCAATAAGACTGTGGAGTTTATAAAGTCTCATAAGGAATCACCGTTCTTTATTTATTTGTGCCATAATATGACTCATAATCCGTTAGCGGCTTCTCCCGCTTTCAAGGGAAAGTCTCAGAACGGACTCTATGGAGATGCGACCGAGGAATTGGATTGGTCGATGGGAGTCTTGCTTGAGACTTTAAAGGAGGAAGGATTGGATCAAAATACCTTGGTTATCTTTACTTCCGATAATGGTGCGGATGAACACTTCGGTGGTACGAACCGTCCGTTGAGAGGCCAAAAGGGTACGACGTATGAAGGTGGGTTCAGGGTGCCTTGTATAATGAGATGGCCCGCTAAAATACCGGCGGGACAGGAGACTGATAATCTGGTGACTTCGATGGATTTCTTACCGACATTGGCGCATTATTGCGGTTATGCGGTTCCTTCCGACCGGGTGATAGATGGGCATAATGTGTCTGGAATCTTGGAGGGAGAATCGATGGCATCGCCCACGGAGACTTTCTATTATTACCAGAAACAACAATTACAAGCGGTACGTTGGGGAAACTGGAAGTATCATTTACCTTTGAAGGAACGTATCAAAGGCCCTCACTTCCCGGATACGGAAGTCGGTGAAGCTCGTTTATATAATTTGGCGAATGATTTGTCGGAAACAACCAATGTCATCGATAAACATCCCGAAGTAGTAACGAAGATGAATCAATGGATCGAACAGGTTCGTAATGATCTGGGAGATTGGGGATATGAAGGCCGGAACCAGCGTCCTGCCGGTATCATAGATGAACCTTTTCCCCGTTTACTTAAATAAAAAGATACGCATATGAAAACACTGAAATCATTGTCTGTTTTAACAGTGGCGGTATTATCGAACAGCTTGAGCTTGAACGCTGCCTCGGATGCGGCCAATAAGCCTAATTTTGTAATCATATTCTGTGACGATATGGGATATGGGGATTTGAGTTGCTATGGGAATCCCACGATCCGCACACCGAATATAGACCGTATGGCTTGTGAAGGAATGAAGCTGACCCAGTTTTATGTGGGGGCCGGAGTCTCTACACCAAGTCGGGCCGCGTTAATGACCGGACGTTTGCCGGTTCGAAATGGATTGTATGGAGATCGGGTAGCCGTACTTTTCCCTAACTCAAAGGCTGGGTTAGGACAAGATGAGGTCACGATCGCCAAAGTTTTACAACAAAACGGGTATGCGACCGGCTGTGTAGGCAAATGGCATTTAGGTGCGTTTTCTCCCTATTTACCGACGGATCATGGTTTTGATACCTATTTCGGCATACCTTATTCCAATGATATGAGCCCTGTTCAGAATAAAGGTGCGCATGCCCGGAATTTTCCATCGACTCCATTGATATTGGATGGTAAGCAAATCGAATCGGAACCGGATCAGGGAGAATTAACCCGTCGCTATACGGAGAAAGCGGTATCGTTCATCAAGGATCATTCAAAGGAACCTTTCTTCCTTTATTTCGCTCATACCTTCCCGCATATCCCATTGTACACGAATGCCCGTTTCGAGGGAACGAGCAAACGAGGCCTGTACGGAGATGTGGTTGAGGAAATAGACTGGAGCGTTGGGGAGGTGTTGAAGGCTCTGCGTGAAAATGGCTTGGACGAGAATACGTTTGTTATTTTTACCAGCGATAACGGCCCTTGGCTGACGGAGCATGAGAATGGTGGTTCCGCAGGTCCGTTGAAGGATGGCAAGGGTACTTGGTGGGAAGGTGGCTTCCGGGTTCCGGCCATTTGTTGGATGCCGGGAAAAATCAATCCGGCGATCAACGATGAGATTATGACCTCGATGGATTTATATCCGACTTTCCTCTCGATGGCGGGTATCGAGCAACCGAAAGATCTTGTATTGGATGGCGTGAATCAAACCGGATTATTGTTTGAGGAAAAGCATTCCGCCCGTGATGAGGTTTATTATTGGTGGGGAAGCGAGTTGATGGCGATCCGTAAAGGGGAGTGGAAGTATTATTTTAAGACGATCAAGGACCAATATCTGCGAACCTGTAAGATCGAGACTCCGACTGAACCCTTGTTGTATAACGTGGAGACAGATATCTCGGAGAGGTTCAACCAGGCGGAGAAACATCCGGAGATCGTAAAATTGCTGATTGAGGCCGGTGAGAAACATAAGAAAGGAATGAAGATCAAACCTTCCGTATGTGATATGATGTAATGGGAAATTAAAAACAACAGATAGATGAATAAATATATACTAACAGCGGCTTGCGGATTGGCTTTTTCCGCAGCTTCCGCACAAACAAAGGCTTTGCCGGATAGCCCGAATATCCTGCTAATTTTGGTGGATGATTTGGGATATGGCGATTTGTCCTGTCAAGGAGCCGCCAAGGACATTCAAACTCCACATATCGATAAATTATTAAATGAAGGAGTTCGTTTCACGAATTTCCATGCGAACTGTCCGGTCTCCTCTCCTAGTAGAGCCTCGTTATTAACCGGTCGTTATCCGGATATGGTAGGTGTACCGGGAGTTATTCGTACGCATAAAGAGGATAGCTGGGGGTATCTGTCGGAGGATGCCGTATTATTACCCCAGATGTTGAAGAAAAGAGGCTATCATAATGCGATGGTTGGAAAATGGAATCTAGGATTGGAGTCTCCGAATACCCCTACGGAAAGGGGTTTCGATTTCTACCGGGGATTTTTAGGGGATATGATGGATGATTATTATACCCATCGTCGTTTTGGAAATAATTATATGCGTGAGAACTTGAAAGAGATCGATCCACAAGGACATGCTACAGAGATTTTCTCTGATTGGGCGATCCGTTACCTGTCGGATATGAAGCAAAAGCAAGAGCCTTTCTTCTTGTATCTAGCTTATAATGCCCCACATACCCCGATACAACCTCCTCAGGAATGGCTGGAAAAGGTGAAAAAGCGTGAACCGTCACTTCCTGAGAAGCGTGCTAAGATTGTCGCCTTGATTGAGCATTTGGATTACAACGTCGGACGTGTGTATGAGGCCTTGGAACAGAATGGCCAGTTGGAGAATACGATCATTATATTTACCTCTGATAATGGAGGGCAGGACGATGCGGGTGCGAATAACGGCCCGTTCAGAGGCGCGAAGCAGGATATGTATGAGGGAGGGATCCGGGTAGCCGGAGGTATTTATTGGAAGAACCGGATCCGTCCGGCGGTACGTGATAATTTCGTCATGCTTTCGGATATGTTTCCGACCTTATGCGATCTGACAGCCGTGCCTGTATCGCATGAGATCGACGGTATCAGTATCTTGCCTCTTTTGCGGGGTGAGGAACAAGATACCGGAGATCGAATGGTGCATTGGGTACGAAGGGAAGGTAATTCCCGATATGGAGGTCAGGCATATTACGCATCTCAATACCGGGATTTCAAGATTTTACAAAATACTCCTTGGGAGCCTATCCAATTCTTTAATATAAAGGAAGATCCGAAGGAACAAAGTCCGATCGGGGAACGATCTTCGGATACGTATAAAAACTTGTTCAATGGCTTGATGGAGCATATCCGTCAGACGGGTATGATACCGTGGCAAGGCAAACGGTATAAGTGATTTTCCCATGTGATTTTTTAGAAGCACGTACATCGTTATTCATGGTGGTGTACGTGCTTTTTTGTATTTTTTTATTGCTCTTAACTGAAATTGAATGTTTTTTGTGTATGTTTGCGGGAAATCTTCGGGAGTTTATTTATATGGGAATATCCGATGAGAAGCTATGGGAATCGTGTCTGAAGGGAGATAAGGAAGCCTTCCGTGAGCTTTATTGCCGATTTTACGCATTGCTGCGCAATTATGGAATCAAGTTACTTCCCGACAAGAACTTGGTGGAAGATTGCGTACAGGATATTTTTATCAATTTGATTCAAAACCATACCTCCCTCTCTCCGACGGCGAATGTCAGAGGATATCTGCTTAAGGCTTTAAGACATAAGCTGTATGATACGATCGAGAAAAACAGGAAAATGGAGGATGTCTCCTTATATGAGGACGTGTTTCAAGTGGATGAGTTATTCTCCCGTATCGCATTGGATACGACAGATACGGACGACCGGGTTAAACTTTTGATGAAAGCCTTGACAAAACTTTCTCCCCATCAGCGAGAGATCATTTATCTTTATTATGTAAATGAATTGGGGCATAATGAGATAGCTGGTATTTTAGGCATAAATTACCAATCCAGTAAAAATTTATTGTCTAGAACACTCCGTAAGTTAAGGCGGTGGTTCTCGTTGGAGCTTTAATGTATTCTTGGACTCTCTTTATGTCGCAGTATATCAAAGATATATTGTGCCAATAATTTTCACCTTGATGGCACAGTCGTGCCATCCAAGTGGCACAGCTGTGCCATCGGTGTGGCATAGTTGTGCCATCAAGGTGGCACAGCCGTGCCCTAGGGATGGCAAAAGAGGTTGTAAGAATGAAAAAAATGGCGGATTCGCTATTTTTCCCGGTAAAAAGTGAGTACCAAAACGAATTCCATCCGTAATAAGAGTAAACAGGTATCTCGTGAATAAGAAACAGGACATGGTTGAGAAGGAGTCATTTCGGCAAGCCGGAGAAGATTTGTTGCGTAAAGTTCGTGAAGAGGAGCGAGTGGATTTGCGACTGGCACTTTCTTCTTGGCAGAAGCTGGAGGAACGTTTGAATGCTCCCCGTAAGACCTCTGTTTTACGTATACGCTATCTTGTTTCTTCCGTAGCGGCCGCCGTCATGTTGCTTCTTGCCGTGGGATGTTATTTTGGGATAATGGGGCATGATAAATCTTCATTGCCTTTGGCCTTGTTGGAGGAAAAGAATGTTGGCGCCTTGCCGGGGGATGAGATTCTCTTGGTGAAGGATCAAGGTTGGGTTCAACTGAAAGATGAAGCTACGGTAATTTATGATACGGTAGGCAAATCAAATGTAGAGGAACACCAAATAGAAAAGAATGAGCAAGAAACTAAAATTGATGAGCCGGATCAAATAATAGTACCGAAAGGACGGCGTGCGAATATCGTATTTTCAGATGGTACTAAAATGTATATTAATGC
>PPYF01526476.1_pt1 | contig 16181 bp, 14 predicted proteins | sample 1559871 | NCBI WGS metagenome assembly PPYF01 (sample SAMN08240021, study PRJNA423297) | Human gut metagenome, whole genome shotgun sequencing project.
AGGAACAACTGAAGGCATTACATCACTGTCTCGAAAAGTTGCCCGAAGAACAACGGACCAGTATTACGCGTTTCTTTCTGGAAGAGATGTCGTATGCCGACATTGTGGAACAGACCGGATTTACTCTGAACAATGTGAAAAGCTATATCCAGAACGGAAAGCGAAATTTAAAAATTTGTATCAAGAAACAAGCCCTATGAAACTATTGGACTACATACGAGGACTCCGCAAAGGAAAAGAGGCACACCGACTGGAACGAGAGTCGATGCAGGACCCTTTCCTGGCCGATGCTATGGATGGTTACAGCCAAGTGGAGGGAAATCACGAACAACGGATCGAGAAACTGCGGATGCAGGTTTCAGCTCATTCGGCAAAGAAAAAGAACACCCGTGCTATCACCTGGAGCATCGCTGCCTGTCTGGCTATCGGATTCGGTATCAGCAGTTATTTCCTGTTCCTGAAAAAGAGTATGACGGACGAAGTGTTCATTGCCAAAGAGAGTGTTTCCTCCAAGTTGGCTGAACCCGCAGTTCCGCCCACTCCGGCCATTCCTGCAACTCCAACAGTTCCGGCAACTCCACAAAAGGAAATCGCATTGGCTACCGCAAAGGTAAAAACGGATTCCACTCCTGCTTCCGAAGATTCCACTCCTGTTTCCGAAATTACTGCGAGACAAGCGAATAAGAAAGATATGATTGCCAAAATCCAAGCGACTTCCCAACCACAACAAGGTACGCCGCCTGTGGCAACTATGCCGGTGATGGAGGAAGTGTCGGAAGAGACTGCCGCATTGCAAGAAGTAATAGCAACGATGGATACTTTCGAATCTGAATCTGATAAGAAAATGAAGTTGGCTAAGGTAGCGACTATCCTTCCTCAAAAGAACATGATTAAAGGGAGGGTGACCGACGAAAAAGGAGAACCGCTTATCGGAGCCAGTGTGACATATAAAGGAACGAATATCGGAACCATCACAAATATGAATGGAGAATTTTCGTTAGTCAAAAAGGATGATAAGAAACGATTGACAGCGGAGTATATCGGATATAATCCGGTAGAAATCCGGATAGATACCAACCGGACGATGCTCATTGCCATGAACGAAAACAAACAGGCACTCAATGAAGTGGTGGTAGTGGGATACGGCGCTAAGAAAAATAAGAAGTCAACAACTACCGGAAATGTTGTGACGGTTAAGGAACAGGCAAAGAAAGAGATTACTCCGCAACCTGTCATCGGTAAACGTAGCTATCAAAAATACCTGAAAGAGAATCTCGTTCGTCCAACGGATGATAACTGTAAAGATATTAAAGGGGAGGTAGTCCTTTCTTTCTTTGTTGATGAAGAAGGAAAGCCACAAAATATCACTGTTATTCATGGATTATGTGAATTCGCTGATAAAGAAGCCATCCGGCTTGTCAAAGAAGGACCTAAGTGGACAAGTGGAAAACTCCCGGCAAGAGTAACAGTACGATTCTGAACTTAATAAATACCAATAAGAAGGCACATTTGTGCCAACACAGTGGCACAAATGTGCAAACAAGGTGGCATTGTTGTGCCAACCTATTGGCATAGTAATAACAACACAAAGCCTATCTTAAATCAGTTCGTAACTAGCCATCTGTATTGGCATATCCAAATTATGAAGCACTTTCTCCAATAGAATACCCTCGCGGTTATCATATTCATACCCGAAAGTGGCACGAATACCTTGCAGGATAAACTGTGTGGCACGGTCCAATGCCATCGGCAGACTGTCTCCCTGCATCAAAGAGCCGGTGATGACACTTGTAAAAGTATCGCCCGTGCCGGGATAATGTGCAGGCAGATAAGGGCAGGTCACTTTCCAGTAGCGGTTTCCCTGACGGTTATAAGCATAGACAGATGTTTTATGAGGCTCATCATGTACAGGAACACTGGTGATGATAACCACTTGCGGACCTTTATCAGACAAAAGACGAAGATATTCTTTCAGCTCTTCATCCGTGTTATCTGCTTTATAGGGTTTATCCAATAAATAAAACAGTTCCGTCAGATTGGGGGTAATCACATCTGCTTTCGTGATTAAATGGCGCATCTCTTTTATCATCTCTCCATCAAAGTTGGTATACAACCGTCCGTTATCTCCCAACACCGGATCGGCAACGATCAGGCTGTCCGGCCGACGAAAGTCCCTGATAAAATCAGAAACAATCTGAATTTGTCTCGGAGAACCCAAGTATCCGGTATAGATAGCGTCGAACTCTACCTCCAGTTTCTTCCATTGGGCAATAATCTTCGGCATTTCGTCCGTCAGGTCGAGGAAGGAGAAACCGGGATATTGCGTATGATTGGATAACACAGCCGTAGGAAGCGGACAGACTTGAAAACCCATGGATGAAAGAATAGGAATGACGACGGTCAGAGATACGCGCCCCATTCCCGAAAGGTCATGGACGGCGGCTATTTTCTTTACTTTATTGGCATACATATAATTTATAATTAAACGTTTTACTACTCTTATCCTACAAATTCATTTATCTACTATGGACAAACAGAAACAGATATCCTATTTACATCAAAGGAGATTCGACTATATTCTCCCAAAGACTCTATTACATCCGATGGAAACCGGACTTTATCCAAACAGAGCCTCTATTTACATCAAACGGAAGCTCTGTTTATATGAAACAAAGGCTCTATTTCTTATCAATAGAGCCTCTGTTTTTAAGCGTCAACGGAGTCTCCATTTCGTTTGTACTAACAAATATAAAACTCCATTGTTTTGAAACCAAATTTATTTTAGAATAATCAACACGGAAACATTAGGTTAATATCACTAACACGTCCCGTGCCCCATGCGCTCCCATCACTAAAGCCTGCTCAATATCAGCAGTCTTTGACGGACCGGAGATGAACGTTCCGAACTGATATTCCTGTCCGTCCAGTTCGCGGTAGGCGTCATACATGGTATCTACAATTTTATTCCGGTCGAGCAGAATGACCAACTTCTCCGAGATAAAATAGATCGCTTTATATTTTACCGTCTGCGGTATCCAGATGGCTCCGTTTTCGGCTACTCCGATTTCTCCTTTCACTACGGCAACATCTGTGCCGTCCAACTCTTTCGGATCATCCAAATTATCGGGATTGAACGTAGCACAGGAAATATCCGGCAATACGGAAGCAATGCGCATAGCATCCGGATAAGTCCGGCGTATGACCGCATTCACATCTTCCCCTTCGCCCAACACAACTGCCGCACCACCCACCACACGGCTGATTGCACAGAACTGCTCTATCCTGTCAGGATATGACAATCGTTTCATATCCGCAATATCCGGTTTATCATAACGCGTCTGCGTATGCTGGCGAATGCAGGCTAATATATCTTCTCTACTGCTCATTTGGATTCCTCCTTTCCTTGTACTTTATTTTTCTTCCACATTTCATTGAACGACTCGCTGGCAAATTCCGGCAGTTCACGCCCCTTTCCCCAATCGTCGAGATCGTTGTATTTCATGAAACGAGGCAGGCCATTTACCACCGGGGCTGCCCACAAGGCTGCGTTGAACAATGCCGGACGCTCCATCAGGAACTTCATACCGCCGGACATGATCTTCTTTCCCGTATTGGCTTTCCCCAGTCCGTCCAAATCCTGACGCCATTTGTAAATCTGCTCGGCCAAATCTACTTTCACCGGACAGACATCGGAACAGGACATACACAGAGAACAGGCTGAAAGATTATCGTAATACTTCTCCGGAGCGTGAGCCATACCCAAGTTGATGCCAATAGGTCCGGGGATGAAGTACGTATAAGAGTAGCCTCCACTCCGGCGGTACACCGGACAGGTGTTCATGCACGCACCACAACGAATACAGTTCAGTGTCTTGATATGGTCGGGCTTGGACAGTAAGGCACTCCGGCCGTTGTCTACGATGATAATATGATATTCACCGCCTTCGCGGGGACGGCGGTAATGAGAGGTATATGTTGTCACCGGTTGTCCGGTGGCTGAACGGGCGAGTAATCGGGTGAACACGCCTAACGCGTCCAGATCCGGGACGATCTTTTCCATACCGAAAGCGGCAATGTTCAGTTTCGGGTAGGAAGTACCCATATCGGCATTTCCTTCATTGGTGCAGACCACAATGTCACCGGTTGAAGCGACGGCAAAGTTGGCGCCTGTCATGGCGGCTTCGGCATTGAGGAAGAGATGGCGCAGGTTCTTACGTGCGGCATGAGTCAGGTAGGTAGGATCAAAGTTTCCCTTTTCCGTGCCCATCTCCTTTTCGAATAGTTCGCCTACCTGTTCCCGTTTAATATGGATGGCGGGCAGTACGATGTGGCTCGGTTCGAGATGCATCAGTTGCAGGATGCGTTCGCCCAAATCGGACTCTACGACATCGATGCCCCGCTCCATCAGGAAAGGATTCAAGCCACACTCTTCGGCGAGCATGGATTTGCTCTTGATGAAATGGTGGACGTTATGCTCATTCAGTATCTCGTAGACGATGGCGCAGTATTCATCGGCATCTTTTGCCCAATGTACGATGGCGCCGTTGGCGGTAGCATTCTTCTCAAACTCCAGCAGAAGTTCTTCGAGGTGGCTGTTGGAGTATAGTTTCAACTCGCAAGCCTTGTTGCGCAACTCTTCCCATTCGGGAACTTCCTTGCTCATCTTGTCCCTTTTGGCACGGACCATCCAAAGGGTTTCGTTATGCCATGCTGCCATCTTGCTGTCCTGCAAGAACTTTTCGGCAGCGCTCCGACAATGTATTCGGCTCCGGTAGCCATGTGGTCTTTTACCTTATCCCGCCCCATGCAGACGGATACTGCTTGTTCTTCCACGGCAAACATACCGCCGAAGCCACAGCATTCGTCAATATGGCTGGGCTCGAATACCTCGATGCCTTCGACCAGGTCGAGCAAATCACGCAATTTATTATAATAAGGAATATTTAACTCTGTGGGAGCCGAAATAAACAGTTCGCGCACTCCATGACAGCTATTGTGAATACTGACCTTATGAGGAAAGCGAGCAGGGATTTTCGAAGGTTTCAGCACATCGTGAATAAAGTCACATATGTCATAAATCTTTCCCGCGCTCTGGCAGACATGACCTTCTTTCTCTAGGATGCCGGGATGGTTCTCTTTCACAAAAGCCACACAACTGGCGGAAGGACCGACAATGTAATCGTACTTTTGGAACAAATCGTCAAAACGGAGTGCTAACTTCACCGATTCGTCTTCAAAACCGGCATTTGCCATCGGTTGTCCGCAACAGGTCTGGTCTAACGGATAATCGACGTCTACTCCCAAACTTTTCAATAGTTTATACGATGCCACTCCCACATTGGGATAGATAGCATTGATATAACAAGGAATAAACAAACCTACTTTCATAACTATATTATGTAATAATTTAAGCTTCTTCCGCTACATCCGTCTATCAGTCTAGCGGATGTCGATTAATTTGTGTGTTTGCAGGCTGAGTCTCCATTTGGGATGTCGCATTACACAGTCCACTGTAGAAGCAGTGTTATTACAAGAACAAGGCTGAAGGAAAAAATGTTCGGCAGGAAGTAGTTCATAAATACTTATATTTTGTCCTTCATAGACTACTTTCACTTCATCCATCCGGTCAAGAGCCAGTTTCACGCCTTGTTTGGGCGAGCAGGTCACCCAGTCGATAGCTTCGGGCAAGGGGCGTGTACCGTTCGTTTCGATACAAACATATTTACCTGCCCGGTGCAGGCGGTCGATAAATTCGTCGTCTATCCACAAAGAGGGTTCACCACCCGTCAGGATGACGGTAACGGCAGGATATTTTTCTACTTCGGAGATAATTTCGTCGTCAGTCATCATTGTTCCTTCTTCGTGTTGTGTATCGCAAAAATCACATTTCAGGTTGCAGCCGGAAAAACGGACAAAGATAGCCGGGGTTCCGGTGTGGTATCCCTCGCCTTGTAAACTGTAAAAGATTTCATTAATCTTTCTCATCGTCGTATGTATTTTGTTTGCTACTCTTTCTCTTCTCCTGTTGTAGAGTCTTTCTCGTAGATGACAATGTTTCCTTCCGACTCCTGCACCTCTACTTTATAACATTGGGGAATCTGTTTACAAACCCATCGGGCGATATTCTCGGCGGTGGGATTAAAGGGAAGTACTTCGTTCAGATTCTGATGGTCGAGTTTCTCCATGACCACTTCTTTGATGCGGGTAAAATCGACCACCATTCCTTCGGAGTTAAGTCGTGCGGAACGACAATAAACGGTGATAATCCAGTTGTGACCGTGTAGACTGGCGCATTTACTGCGATACGGGAGTACCAGCTTATGGGAAGCTGAAATCTCCATGCGTTTGATTACTGTAAACATTGCTGTATGTATTTTAATAGTTACACGCATCTAATGTCACCTCGATGCAACGGCAAAGGTAATACAAAATTGAGTTTTCATTCAGCAATGACAGTTATTTTTTCCTATTTTCGTACTATCTTTGCCGCATGAAAACTCTGTATATTGTTTTAGGAAGCATTTCCCTGGCACTCGGTATTCTCGGCATCTTTCTGCCGTTATTGCCCACTACCCCCTTTCTGCTACTTACGGCCGCCCTTTACTTCAAGGGTTCGCCCCGATTATATAACTGGTTGTTGAACCATCCGCATTTCGGCCCTTATATCCGTAACTTCCGCGAAAACAAAGCAATTCCGCTACGAGCCAAGATTATCTCGCTTGTACTGATGTGGGGGACAATGCTATATTGCATATTCTTCCTGATTCCTTTTATATGGGTAAAGATTCTCCTGGGACTGATAGCCGCAGGAGTCACTTATCATATTCTTTCTTTCAAGACATTGAGGTAGTCGGAAAGTCCCTGACGGGCATCTGCCAGCTTATCTTCCCAATGTTTCACGGAATTCTGGCCGATAATGTCAGTGACGTATTTCACGGAGATAAACGGAATTTCTTTCGAGCGACAGACGAATGCCTGCGCATAAGCTTCCATATCCACCACGTCTCCGGTGACATGAGTCAGTTCGGTCAAAAAACCATCGCCTGTATTACAGATTCCATTCTCCGTCCAGTGTTCGCAATATCCTTTTGCTTCAAGCAAAGCCGTAGAGTCGATTTCACATTCCATTCCCAATCCTGCGAGCTTCTGCATATCACGGTCTACAAACTTCCGGCAGACGAAGATATCCCCTACCTGATGGTTGACTGTTCCCGCACTTCCGATATTTAAAACCAAGTCGGGTTGTACCTGACGAATCGCTTCTGCCAAATGAAAAGCGGATTTTACTTTGCCTATTCCTGTGCGGATATAGTACGGTTCTACATCAGGCCACTTTATTTCTACAAATTCGCCTTGGACGGCGTAGGTTATTAATATTTTCAACATAGGTTTCCTTCATTTTATTGAAATGCAAAGATATATCTTTTCCTGAGCATTACTGGTTTTACAAAGTAATTATTGCCACAGAACTCCCCTCTTTCTCTCGTCCAACCCGCTATTTTGCGCTAAAATGCACATTTTATCCCGAAAAGTTTTTGTAATATCAGAGTTAATCGTATTTTTGTGTACAATTTTGGTGTAGTAATGACAGAAGAAGAAAAAAAGTTATTGAATACCTTTGAGACGCAGCTACGGCATTTAATCTATCTGCACGATGAGTTAAAGCGTGAAAATGCTGAGTTGAAGAAACTTCTCGATATTGAAAGATTAAAGAATGAGAAGGTACAGGCGCAATACGATGAATTGGAAGTCAGCTACACAAACCTAAAAACAGCTACGGCAATCAGCCTTAACGGCAGCGACGTAAAAGAGACGAAGCTGCGATTGTCTAAATTAGTGCGTGAAGTCGATAAATGCATCGCTTTGTTGAATGAATAAGGAGAAGATGTATGAACGATAAAATAAAGATAAACCTGCAGATAGCAGACTCAAACTACCCGTTAACCATTAACCGCGAGGAAGAAGAAATGGTACGGGAAGCCGCCAAGCAGGTAAATATCAGGCTTAATAAGTACCGGGAAGTTTACAAGAACCTCGAACCGGAAAAGATTATTGCCATGGTAGCCTATCAGTTCTCGTTAGAGAGACTGCAATTATTGCAACGTAATGATACCAGCCCCTATACGGAGAAGGTAAAAGAACTAAATGAATTGCTGGAAGATTATTTCAAAGAGGAATAAACCAGACCGGCTATTCGCTGATAAGAGAAAAACAACCACGCACTGCACAATATCCAAGCAAGAATATGCTTTGATATTTGGCGGTGCGTTTTTATTTATATATTAAATTAAATGTAGAATGATAGCAATAATAGCAACAGCAATTGCTTGCTTCATCGTAGGTGGAGTCTTTTCATACATACTATTCCGGTATGCTCTGAAATCCAGATACGAGAATGTCCTGAAAGAAGCAGAGACGGAAGCGGAAGTAATTAAGAAGAACAAGCTGCTGGAAGTGAAGGAGAAATTCCTGAACAAGAAAGCGGACCTTGAAAAGGAAGTAGCACTGCGGAATCAGAAGATTCAGCAGGCGGAAAACAAACTGAAACAACGCGAAATGGTGCTCGGACAGCGCCAGGAAGAAATCCAGCGCAAGAAGATGGAAGCCGAAGCTGTCAAAGAGAACCTGGAAGCGCAACTGGTGATTGTCGACAAGAAGAAAGAAGAACTGGATAAACTGCAACAACAGGAAATTGACAAATTGGAAGCAATCTCCGGTTTGTCTGCCGAAGAAGCGAAAGAACGTTTGGTGGAATCTCTGAAAGAGGAAGCTAAAACGCAAGCTCAGTCATTCATCAACGACATCATGGATGATGCCAAGCTGACTGCCAACAAGGAAGCAAAACGTATTGTCGTTCAGTCTATCCAAAGGGTAGCTACGGAAACAGCCATCGAGAACTCTGTTACGGTATTCCATATCGAATCTGACGAAATCAAAGGACGCATTATCGGACGCGAAGGACGTAATATCCGTGCACTGGAAGCAGCCACAGGTGTTGAAATCGTTGTAGACGATACTCCTGAAGCTATCGTGCTTTCAGCTTTCGACCCGGTTCGCCGTGAAATTGCACGCCTGGCCCTGCATCAACTTGTTACTGACGGACGTATTCATCCGGCACGTATCGAGGAAGTAGTAGCTAAAGTACGTAAACAGGTGGAAGAAGAAATCATCGAAACCGGTAAACGTACTACAATTGACCTCGGTATCCACGGTTTGCATCCTGAATTGATTCGTATTATCGGTAAGATGAAATATCGTTCTTCTTATGGTCAGAACCTGTTGCAGCATGCGCGTGAGACAGCCAATCTTTGTGCTGTGATGGCATCGGAACTGGGACTGAATCCGAAGAAAGCAAAACGTGCAGGTTTGCTGCATGATATAGGTAAAGTGCCTGATGAAGAACCGGAATTGCCACACGCATTGCTGGGTATGAAGCTCGCAGAAAAATATAAGGAGAAACCGGATATCTGCAACGCTATCGGTGCTCACCATGATGAAACGGAAATGACGAGTTTGCTGGCTCCTATCGTACAGGTATGTGACGCTATCTCAGGCGCACGTCCGGGCGCACGCCGGGAAATCGTTGAGGCTTATATCAAGCGTTTGAACGATCTCGAACAATTGGCTATGGCTTATCCGGGTGTAACAAAGACATATGCAATCCAGGCAGGACGCGAACTTCGCGTAATCGTTGGTGCAGATAAGATTGACGATAAGCAGACTGAAAACCTGTCGGGCGAAATTGCCAAGAAGATTCAGGATGAAATGACTTATCCGGGACAGGTGAAGATTACCGTTATCCGTGAAACACGTGCGGTCAGCTTCGCTAAGTAAGACCAAAGACTTAAAAAAGAAATCAAAGATAGAAGGGCGAAGCGATTCGCCCTTTTTTAATAAATGAATATTCCTTTTTAATAACAGCAAACACTTTTCATTTCTTTCATTTTTATTCATCAACTTATGAAAAAATACCAATTCGAAGTTTGTGCCAACTCAGTAGAAAGTTGCCTCGCTGCACAAGCAGGCGGAGCCAACCGTGTAGAATTATGTGCGGGTATTCCCGAAGGTGGAACAACACCTTCTTACGGAGAAATTTCTACGGCTCGTGAAATACTGGATACAACCCGGTTGCACGTCATTATCCGTCCCCGGGGTGGAGATTTTCTCTACTCGCCTATCGAAGTAAAGACAATGCTGAAAGATATAGAGATAGCCCGGAAACTCGGAGTTGACGGAGTTGTTTTTGGATGCCTGACTGCTAATGGAGAGATTGATTCCACCGCCATGCAAGAGTTAATGCTAGCCTCACAAGGCTTGTCTGTCACCTTTCATAGGGCTTTCGATGTTTGCTGCAACCCCAAGGAAGCACTGGAACAAATTATTGAACTTGGTTGCAACCGGATTCTGACTTCCGGTCAGCAGGCTACTGCCGAACAAGGTATTCCCTTACTCAAAGAGCTGCAGGAGCAAGCAGCAGGAAGAATTATCCTACTTGCCGGATGCGGTGTGAACGAAAAGAATATTGCCCGAATCGCCCAGGAAACAGGGATACAGGAGTTCCATTTCTCTGCCCGCGAAAGTATTAAAAGTGAGATGGAGTACAAGAATGAATCAGTATCCATGGGCGGCACTGTACATATCGACGAATATGAACGAAATGTAACGACCGCCCGGAGAGTTATGGATACGATTCAAGCTATATCTTTATAAATAAAGCGAAAAGGTAGTCAGGATTCCTAAAGAATGGCTTTCTTCGGGGGTTGAAGCGAGTGTCGTAGTAGCTGAAATATCACTATCCACAGAGATTACGACCGTTTCCCGAAATCCCTGAACATCTTCCTTATGGGTCGACAGACTACCCCCAATAAGTAAAAATGCAAGTGACAGTATGCACAAAAGATACTTCATCATAACTCTCCTACAAACGTAACAATTAATTCGCATAAAAGTGCGCTCTATATAGAGAATTAACGATTATTGCATACTGTCACACGATATTACTACCTGCTACTTCTTCTTTATCTATGCTTTCTACAATCCATGAACGGTTTTCATTAATTGTTCACCCAAGCCGATGGTATATCCTTGAGAAACAAAGACTACACGGTTGAATGTATCGGCGATAATAAACATGGGAAGAATATTCTGATTGGAGAGATTCATAGATTTAGCGATTTGTTGCTGAATACTATTATCCATATCTATACCATAAGTAATGGTAGATGGTAATCCTTGAAACTCAGCGGCATGGAACTTCTTATATTGTTCTTCGGATGGAAAAAGAAAAACTATTTTCCTGCCCCATTTCTCAAAATCACTACCCAAGGCAGCTATATCTCTTAGTGCATGATTAGTAGGTTCCTGCCCTACTCCCAACACACCAACAACAAAATAGCCTCTTCCACAAGTTTGAAGAAGGCTCTGTGCTGTAGATAAGCTATCGTTCGACACAGGAATATACAGTGATTCCGAATTGAAATTTCCAATCACCTGTACCTGTTCGTCACTTTCTCTCATCACCAAATCAACGGTTGTTGTCTTGCCCGGCTCTATAGTGAAGAAAGTTACTTTGGAGAGTACGGCACCGCTTGCCATACGCGTTCCGGTGACCAGCATATAATAACCGGTATCCAGTTGAGTGCCATTCTTCAACAGATTTGACCATGTAGTACCTGCACCCATATCGGCATCCCCTTCGTCATAGTTCAACAATTGGAATACACCGTCCTTGAATTTGGAAAGAGTAAAGTGGGAATAATACTTCGGATCGGGTAATGAACGGATTGGTTTGTAAGTGGCACGCAACAGTCCGGTAGCAGCCTGCGCCGGCGTACTTTCCGCAAAATCCACATCTATAGTATGTCCTTCTTTATTCATATACTGTACTTTTCCCGTCACCTTATCTATTTGAGCAGGTATGCCGAAAGTACGAGCCATTGCCACAAAGAAAATATCACGTGACTTTTCATCTGCAACACGAGCTTTCCATACTCCTACCGGAGAAATAGGGATACGCTGGGAGTTCAACTCATTATTAATCTTAATCTCTTTCTTACACCATTCAACCAAACGGGATGGCTCTTCTACAAAAGATTCTACCTCTTTTTGTGGAAAGGCACTATTGAAAAAACAGCGGTAAGCGGTCAACATTTCATTTTCTACACGCGGATTGACCAATTCCGCACTAGCCTGTACTCCCAACTTCTGAAAATCAGGAGTCTCAATTAAATAATCCATCAAGTCAATCAGTTGTACATCCCGCCAGTCTTTGGCAGAAAGTTGTTGCAGCAATGCCAAAGCGAACTCTTCTTTCTTATCCACAGTAGCCAGTTCCATAAAAGCAAGCAATGTCCTATAGTTTCCCCGGGAAGCAACCAGCATCTTTACCATTTTCTCTTTATCTTCATTGCTTAGGTTGAATTTGGCAAGTGCATTTTTCGCACGCTCTTCAGTCATCATAGTTGCTACATAAGCATTGCGAATAGAATCTTCCTTGGCCAGTCGTAAATCATTCTCTTTACGTTGTTCCGGGGTTACTTCCGGCAGGTTCACTCCTTCCGCGGGTGGAACAATATCCAAATCGAGTGCATATGATTCCCCCTCTTTCTTATCCAAAGCGAGAACCAACTTGTCATCTTTGCCAAAAGACAGTTTAGCATAACCGAATTTACCATCTTTGGAACCCCATACCAACATATCCCCCTTTCCGGCTGTCAACGAAACCTGACCGTCCGCACCGGTATATTTAGTGGCAACCGTATAAAACTCGGCATAATTATAAACTTTGAAATCCACTTTCGCACCAGTGACAGGCTGACCGTCAGCATCAGTCACCATAACCACCGCCTTTCCCGTAGGAGCATAATTATCTATCACATTAATCTCGGTATAATTCGGAGTCTCAAGCATAATCTCTTCCGGCCCGTTATAACGACCGAAAACCTTTGTATGCATCAACATTCCACGGCTTGCAGGCGCATTGAACCAACCGAGGTTCAGCACCGGTTCGGGTTCACAAGCACCAAAGAAATACCACTTGCCATCTGCCCAGGCTTCTACCCAGGCATGGTTATCATCCGTATGTGCCCAACGGGGAGTATATACCTGACGGGCAGGAATCCCGACGGAACGTAAGGCAGCAACAGTGAAAGTAGACTCTTCTCCGCAACGTCCATAGGCCGTTTTCACCGAAGCCAGCGGCGAACTGGTACGGGCATCACTCGGACGATATACCACTTTCTCATGGCACCAGTGATTTACCTCTAAAATCGCATCCTTCATCGAAAGCCCTTTCACGCGTTCCTTCAGTTCTCCATAAAATACTTCCCGGGATTCATCCAGATTCTCATTATTCACACGGACAGGCAGTACAAAATGCCGGAACAATTCATCGGTAACAGTCTTTCCCCAAGGCATTTCACGACGGGCCTGCTCAGAAAGGCGAATATTTCCCAGGTAGTATTCACCGGGATAATCTGCAATATCCCCTATCGGCATATATGCATACAGAAACATCAGCGCTTCGCGTTCGGAGAGACTCAAACTATCTCCCGAAAGGATGGCAAACAGATTCCCATCGGGAAGAGCCTGTTGTTTCTGCTCAAAATCCTGAAGTACCTGATTACGATAAGCTTCTTCTTTCAAAAAATGAGATTCACTGCATGAAAATAATAGTACAGAGAAAAACGGGACAAGCAAAAGACGGACGAGTGTTTTCATATTTATGTGTTAATTAAATAAACGATAGTCAAATAAATATGCATACTAAAGTACACATTCACAAAATTACAAGTTTTTTTTCTGAAAGACGGCACAAGTAGCTGTAAATGTTTGTAATAGGTTTGTAACATCTACCGTGTTCGAACCTCTCTTAAAAAGAAAAATCAAAATAAAAAGAAGATTTCTATGTTTTACAGCATATAATTCAAAAACATTTTGTACCTTTGCAGTGTTAATAAAGAAAACAAGATGTAAAACCGCTCTTCAAAACGTGGAGAGCAAAAAAAGAGGAAACAAATTATGAAAAAGAATGCAAATGAAAAAATTATGATGTTACAGTACCGTATTAAACGCTATGTTATCAAGCAATGGGAAACGGTGCTATGTGCCAAACCTTGAATGGTAAACTTCAAAAACTGCTGACGAAGCAGCCAGCCATGTAATTAAACACACTAATATATATCATGAAAAGAGCGGAGCAACCACACTGGTTCTCCGCTCTTTCTTTTTATACATTTCCCTAACACAATAGTTCGTTAAATTCAGAATTTACAAAGGCGGAATTCAACACGACTTTTGCCCTCATGCTCTAACAATCTATCTGTATCCCTTTATTCATCGTGATTGTAGCTATGGCAGCAAGTGTGGGAGCAAGTATGAGAGCAAATGTTTGCTCTCACTCTGACATATAGCATTGTCCCTTGTTCTTCTATGTTATCATTTGATTTGCAACACATTAACATCTGACATGTCGGTTATTAAGAGTTGATGTCTCAGCCATTGATACTTGCGGAATCAGTCATTAATAACTGATACCCCGTGCATTATTGTCTGATAAATGTTTTAGTGCTTTCTATGAGAACAGGTCAGTCGAAACAACTGATACTGTTGATCTAATTAAACCATATGGTTGATTCACTCGCATCGAAAGGTGTTTCATTTAGTTTCTAGTGCTTGAAACACTTTGTTTCATTACTTGAAACACTTTGTTCCAACGCTTGAAACTAGTCTTGGAATAGGACGGTATTTACTTATAGCATATCCAGATTAGCTATAATGAAAACCGGATATGCTATAATGATATTTACAATTTGATATTTTTATAGTCTTATAAGTCAATCTGTATATTTCCTCTACTTTCAAACTTTATAAATCCGCAACCATCTCCATATATACTTTCAATAAAAAATAGGGATAGCAATCCTATCACCTAATACTCCTTCTTTGATTCTATATATTCCATTAGTCGATTTGCTCTTTGAAAGTGTTCTCTTATCATTCCTTTTTGTTCCATATTACTTAGAGTGACATCCGAATATCCAAAATCCTTTTGCTCCGAAATAAAAGGATAAATCACCATTTTATTATTAGCCAATTGAGAAATAACCCCATCAGCCGTATCAGTATCCTTAAATGAATAATTCAGCATCTTATCAAAAAAAGAACTGAATATAATAATAAACTGTGTACACCAAAACCAATCCACTTTATATCGATGAAATCCTACAGGTATTGCATGCCCAAATCCTCCAACTCCTCCGGAAAGGACTTCTGCCTTTTGCATATAAGCTTCTATTATTTCTTTTAATAATAAACCCGAAGAATAATTCTCTGTAAAGTAATGATCATCCTCACAAATAATAATTACATCATCATTTCTATCTTTTGCCATTTCTATTATTCTAATCATACTGTTCCATAACCCTACTGCCCCTATAGAGTGGACAGATGCTTCCACAAGGTTAAATTCGAACTCTTTTTTATTTTGAAACTCTTGAATTATATGCTGTCTACGCTCTACCCTTTCTTTCATATTAATTGCATAAACCGGAATGTAGAATTCCGGCTGCTTATCATTAATAACTTGCTCTATAATTCTGCCTGTTATATTGATCCATTCATCCCATTTTACTTGTGGCTGATCCTTCCTATTTAGATTTAAATTGTCCCCTATCATGTCAATCTCCAGTTTGATGACTTCTACTTTATCAATACACGCATTATAATTCTGAATGGCATTTTGTTTTGCAGATTCAGAACTATAAATTATTTTATCTGATTTCCTTATGGTCAACATTTCCTGTTGGTTAACACATTCTGTAAACTCTTGTCTTGGAGATGCTATACAACTTTTAAGGATTCCGAATATATCTCCTATATATATAAGAGGTATATTAGTTATCAGATATGCTGTCCAAAAACATTCACCACACATGATTACATCATAATATTCTTTTTGCAATTGATCAGAAATTAATTTTCCGAACAATATGGCATAGTTTTCCGGAATAAAAGTACTATGATTTCCGAAGTTAGATTTATGGAACATTTCAATCTCCATAAATACATCTTTTCCTATCCAAGTCAGCTTATATTTTTTCTGAAGTGAAGTATATAAAAGATTGAACCAATTATCAGAATTATCAGGATTTAATGAAGATAAAAAAGCTATATTCATCATT
>PPYF01546226.1_pt1 | contig 16181 bp, 16 predicted proteins | sample 1559871 | NCBI WGS metagenome assembly PPYF01 (sample SAMN08240021, study PRJNA423297) | Human gut metagenome, whole genome shotgun sequencing project.
GAGCGGCGCGCGCAGAGAACCAGAGAAAAACAAAAAAAAAACTAATTCAGATTTTTAAAGAAGTTGCCATATCGATCGGTATCTTTATTCTGATTTTCATTTTGATGGTTACTTTCAATATCTATGTCCAGAGAAAAAATCAAGTTTTTGGAAGTTCCATGGAACCTACGCTCCACGAAGGCGATCACGTGTATACAACGATGTTACCTTACCTCTTTGGTGAACCTAAAATCGGAGATATTGTCATCGTAGATATAAGTCTGACGGGCAAGCCAAGTTATTTTCATATGTTTGGTCAGGTGTTGCGTCGAAATGCTATTACAAGTCTGATTCTTGGAGAAGAAAATATCGATGTGGACACCTGCTGGATCAAGCGTATCGTTGGTGTTGCAGGAGATGAATTAAGATTTGAAGACGGAAAGTTTTACCGGAATGGTACGCTCGTGGAAGAAGATTATATCAATGATCAAAATGTTCTGACATATCCCGTCGATACTACAATCGTCGTCCCGGATGGATATGTTTATGTAATGGGAGATAACAGAAACGCAAGCAAGGACAGCCGTCATGCATCCGTAGGCCCCATTCCGCTTTATAAAATCGTAGGTAAAATGTGGAAATCCGCCTGAGTGGGGCATAATAATTTTGAAAGCTTCATATAAATTCAACAAGCTTATATCGTAGGAAGGGAGCTTTCAAATGGAAACAGAAAACATACATATCATAGACGAGGCGTACGGTTTCAAATCTGGATGCTATACACAAACGCGCGAGGGAATCGTCTTTTCAGTAAAATGTGCAACAGGTTCCGAGTCGTATATTTTAAAGCCTTGCCTAGAAACAGCAGACCGAAAGATATTCACATATGCCATCCATTCGCATTTAAACCAGAATGGTTTTTTCAATACAGATCGTATTCTTAAAACATCTGGAGACAGTATTTTTATTCAACTCTGCGACAGAATGTATACATGCTCCCGCTTACCGCAAGGCCGTCAATGTTGTATGGAGAATGAGTCTGATTTAAAAAATTCCGCAGCACTGCTTGCGCAGATGCATATTGCATCAACTGGATTTACCTCTACTCGTGCAGCAGAAATTATCGATACCATTTTAACAGAGAAAGAAGCCTCTTGTTACGTTAAGAATGAGCTTGGCAGTATATTGTCGCTTTATGAGCATCGCAGCAAAGAACTTGCCCGCTTTAAACGGCTTGCTTCCCGCGGCAAAGACAGATTCGATTACGAATATTTATCCATCGCAGAATACTATTGCAATCTTGCCGCCGAAATGTGCAAAGAACTTGAACAGTCGCAGTATACCACTCTATCCGGCATATATTCCGAACGCGGCGTGATCTGTCATAAAGACTATACATCCCACAACATTGTTTTTCCCCCAAACGCATCCGACCTCAGGGGAAAAATTTCAAGCACGCGAGGAGAACACGACGCCCAGAGCTGTGCTGCAGGCGGAATGATCAATTTTGATTGCGCCGCAATTGACCTGCCGCTCTTTGATATTACAAATCTGATCAAGCGCAGGATGCGGAAATGTGGCTGGCGTGCTACGGATGCTGACACGATTTTAAACAATTATTGTAAATACAAACCGCTCTCTAAAGACGAAATCGAAATCATCAAAATCGTATTGCGTTTTCCGCAAAAACTTTGGAGAATCGTAAACAAATATTATAATAGCAGACGTTCCTGGTGTGAGAAAAGCTGTCTTTTGAAACTTTCAGAAATCAAAAAAGAACGTGTACAGATCGATGAATTTATAAAATCGTTTTAAAATTCCCCTTTTAAGCCGTGCTTTCGGAGTCCGGCTTCATAAGCGACAAGTGTAGAGGCAAAACCAACATTTAATGATTCACACGTTCCAAGCATCGGAATAATAACAGGTTCGGCTACCGGTAAGGTTCTCCAATACGGCGAAATGCCGCTGTGCTCATTCCCTGCTACAACTGCAATCCGACCTGAATAATCCACGTCATAATAAGGCTTTGTTGCAGATAAATCGGTAAGAATTGCTTTAAAATGATTTTTGATGAGCCATGCCCCGATTTCTTCCATTTCGGCGTCGGCAAGTGGCATTAAAAATGCCGCACCGAGGCTGGAACGGATCAGTCTGCTGTGTGTTAGTTTGACACGTCTGTTTGTTGTGATTGCAGCAGTACCGCCGGCACAATCCAAAGAACGCAGGATCGCGCCGATATTACCAGGCTGCTCCTGCCCATCCAATATCATAAGCAACATATCATCGGTAAGCGGCAACGTATCTAGGCTGTATTTCTTTTGGCGTGCAATGATAAAACAAAAATCCGCACCGTCCCTGTCGCTGATTTTTCGGCATGCTTTCTCAGAAATTGCATAAGAATTTTGGGCATACTCTGCGATTCGTAAAATAGTTTCACGCTCTTGCGCAGAAAATTTTTCGGTCAGAAGCACTTCACTATTAATGAAAAAATGTGTTACCGGAATCTGATGCCGCATCATTTTCTCTGCAGCCCACAAGCCTTCGCAGATGAAAACGCCGTCAGTACTGACGGAGCTTTTATTTGCAAGCAGTTCTTTTGCAAAGCGTACTTCTTCGGAAGAAATTCCACAGATGCTGCATTTTGATAAAATTTTTTCGTTTTGTTCCATTTTATTTAATCCTTGAATATTTGGTAATGCCAATGCATTGCAATTCCCGTAGCAATCGTTAGATTTAAGGAATCCACCGTAGTCAGATGCGGAATGCGCAGCGGTGTCCCGATTTGCAGATAGCTGTCGTCTAAGCCACGCGATTCATTGCCGAAAATCAAAGACCGAGGACGAGATCTCATGTTATCAATTTTCGGCAAAAATCGATCCAGATCAATGCCCTTCAGCATGAATGGATACAAATCACGTTCTCCTGCTGCCGCAATATATTCTGCAAAAGAAGGATACGATTGGATTCTGACACGAAAAAAGGCTCCCATTGACGCTCGGATTGTTTTCGGATCATAATAATCCGCCGCAGGTTCTATTACCGCGATATCGAAAATACCAAATGCTGCCGCAGTACGGAGAATCGTTCCTAAATTTCCCATATCGGCAGGATTTACAAAAACGGCGTGATTTTTCTCTGGATCCAGTTTGCCGGTCGTTTTTGTAAAAATGCCGACAGCCATGACGCTCCCTTTCGGGCAAATTCTGGCAATTGTATGATCATCTTCTATAAAAGGAATATTGAAAGCGCAGCATTTCTCTTTGAGAAGTGCTACGCCGCTGTTATTTCCGCTTTTTGAGGAAACAATGATCCGCAAGACAGTTTCCGGTGCGTAATCAATCAATTCGATGGTAGGAAAAACGCCTTCTGTGTAAGAATATGTAAAATCCTTTTTATAAGGCTTTACGCGCACATTTCGCGCTTCGGAGGATGGTTCCATAAATACCCGTCAATACTTGTAAATCGTCTTTCTTCTTTCGAATTCTTCCTGTTCAATCATCTTCTCAGCTTTCTCCGCAATCTGCTGTGCCCACTCAGCCATGTCATCGAGGATTGCTTTTGTTTCTGAATCTTCATCACACCAGATCGGTTCTACGCAATGTTTTGTACCCAGAATAACGGAGTCCTTCAGCCAATCTTCTTCCAATTTGGCAAGAGCTTTCGTATCTTCCTTTTCTCCTGTGGAAAACAAAGCTACTTTTCTGTCATATATTTTGATTACATTGAAAAGAGTATTAAAAACCGGGTTATACGAATCATACCATACGGGAGTACCGATAAAAATCAGATCATAGTCCCGCGGATCCCATTTAAAGGGAAAAATATCCGGTTTTTTCTTTCCCATGACTTCCATACGGAGCTTCAGATTGTTGATAAAACCAAATCCTCTTACCTTTTTGACGCGTACCAGACGTGCAGTATCCGCATCAATTTTCTCAGCAATCGCATGCGCGACTGCATCCGTATTTCCGTCTATGGAACAATATAATATTAATTTCTTCATTACAAAAGAAACTCCTTTCAAATTAAGGGAATCAAAACATCATTTTGTCTATAGATTACAATTTTTTGCTATCTTTGTCAACCTATATTTTTATACAAGCTGTCCATTCCATAGAAGCCTGCGGGCTTGTCCTTTAGGAAAAATGCGGCCTTTACTGCGCCATCCGCAAACAAATTACGCGACATCGCTTTATGGTTGATTTCTATGATTTCATTCTGCCCTGCAAATATCACTTCATGATCTCCAACGATGTTTCCGCCACGCACAGAAGATATCCCAATCTCTGTTTTTTTGCGTTTTGCGCGTCTGGAATGGCGATCATATTCATAACAATACTTGTCCCCTGCCGATGCATTGATTGCGTCGGCAATGGCTAGCGCCGTACCACTTGGCGCATCGAGTTTTCTGTTATGATGTCTTTCGACAATTTCGATATCATAAGACTCTCCAAGAAACGCCGCTGCCTTTTTCACAAGCTCTTTCAGAAGGCAGATACCGATCGACATATTTGCAGACCAGAATACAGGAATTTTCTCAGAAGCCGCGCGCATTGCTTGCTCGTCCTCTCTGGAAAGTCCAGTCGTTGCAATAACAACAGGAATGTTACGAGATACCGTATAATCAAGAAGCCCCGGGAGCGCAGCCGGATTAGAAAAATCGATCATGACATCTGCATGCGCTTCTGTGGGAATTCGCGTAAATGACGCATAAACCGGGAAAGCCCCATTTTGCGAAGCTACGAGATCGATTTACTTCACAAAACAGCGCTTTCACGAGGTCCTGACAGGCCACCTGCATTTTCCAGGATTTTTCGATATCGCCGTTCAGATATGCTTTCACCATATCGCTCATGTAACGTGGAGCAATATTGGAAACAACTGATATAACACCAAGTCCACCAGCACTCATTAAGAAATGCACATATCCATCTTCTCCGGAGTATAAATTCAATTCATCTCCGCAGCGCTTAACTGTTTCAGGAATCTGGAGCAAGTTGCATTCTTTCACGGCATTGATATTCGGAATTTTGCACAGTCTCTCAAATGTCGCCGGTTCAATGTTGAGATTCGTTCTGCCAGGGACGTTGTATAAAATGATCGGTACCGATACACTTTCTGCAATGACTTTAAAGTGTTCATAAAGTCCATCCTGCGTTGTTTTATTATAATAAGGCGTTACGGAAAGCAGTGCATCTGCGCCAAGTTGTTCCGCTTTCTGGCTCAGTGCAATGGCATGTTTCGTATCGTTGCTGCCCGTTCCCGCAATTACGGGAATGCGCCCTGCAGTTTTCTGCACTGCATATTCTATAACAGCAAGGTGTTCCGTGTCTGGCATCGTGGATGCTTCTCCGGTCGTTCCGCAAATTACGATTGCATCCGTACCGTTTTCAATCTGATACTCGATCAGCGCGCCAAGTGCGTCATAATCTACTTCTTCATTGTTCTTGCCCTTAAAGGGCGTAACAATGGCAACAGCCGCGCCTGTAAAAATTTTCTTTTTCAATTTGAGCGTCTCCTCTCATTATAATTAAATATATCCTTCGCTGCAAAGAAGTTCCGCCATTAGCACGCCGCCGCCGGCAGCTCCTCTGATCGTATTATGAGACAGGCATACAAATTTAATATCATATTGTGTATCTTTCCGCAGACGACCGATCGAAATTCCCATTCCATGTTCAATTTCTCTGTCCAGTTTTGTCTGCGGTCTGTTATCTTCAGTAAAATATGTCAGAAAATGTTCCGGGGCGCTTGGTAGCTTGAGTTCTTGTGCTCTTCCCTTATAATTTGTCCAAATGTCTATTATTTCATCAAGCGGCGGCAGTCTGTCAAAGCTTGCAAACACCGCTCCCATGTGTCCATCTGATGCCGGTACGCGGAGGCACTGCGCAGTAAATGACGGCATTTTCGCAGGTAAAATTATACCTTCTTCCCGGTTCAGTGTGCCGAAAAGTTTAAGCGGCTCTTGCTCAGACTTCTCTTCTTCCCCGCCAATGTACGGAATGACATTGTCAACCATTTCCGGCCATGTTGCAAAGGTTTTCCCTGCACCGGAAATTGCCTGATAAGTACATACGAGCACTTTATTCAATCCAAATTGCCGAAGCGGATGCAGCGCCGGTACATAGCTTTGAAGAGAACGCAGATGCATCCGAAACGATAATATTTTTATATTTTTCCGGGATTTCTTTTGTCATGCTCCATTTTTGACCGACTGCTTCTACATACGGTTTCCCTGCAGATCTGCTGCTTGCTGCAAGTACCGCGACTTCGAACCACGGATGGTTTTCGAGCAATAAAAGGAAACGCTGTCCTACCATTCCCGTTGCACCTATGACACCTACTTTATACTTCTTCATATTCATCCTCCGTTAACCTTTCAATTTATATTATATTCTGATTCTGCTGCTGCGGTTACAACACAGATAACTGCGATTCCTTCTCCTCTGCCAAAATCTGTAAGGCCTTCTCCCGATGTAGCCGTAATTCCCACTTGTTCCGGTAAAATATCACAGAGTTCTCCTATTTTTTTTCTCATTTCTTCTATTTTAGGAGAAATTTTTGGGATTTTGCATTCGATCGACAGTGAGACATGGAGCAACTTCATTTTTTTTTGAGCCAAATATTTCAATGCTTCTTGCAAGTATCCCGCTGAATCGGTCTCTCCGCTCTTACAGAGCGCGTCTGCCTTTGCACCCAAAATGTTTACGGCTGTAAGCCCTGAAATAGCATTTGTTAGTGCATGCAGCACAACATCTCCGTCACTGTTTGCCGCCAAGCCTCTGTGAGGATGGTATAAAATTCCTCCTAGGATCAAAGGCTTTTCCGTATCTGTAAAACGATGAGAGTCCTGTCCAATGGCACTGATCGTATACATTATTCTACTCCCGTCGATCCAAATCCGCCGCCCCTGTCGGATCCGATTTTTCTTACATCTTTTATCTCTTTAAAAAGAATTTTTGGTACCTTTTGCAATACGAACTGTGCGATTCTGTCACCCTTTTCGATTTTATACGGCATTTCCTCCGATGTATTCTGTATAATAATACAGATTTCATCGCGATAACCTGCGTCTATTGTACCCGGTGCGTTTGCCAGACGCAGCGGCGTTTTTAGGGAAAGTCCGCTTCTTGGTCTGACCTGTATTTCATATCCGTCTGGAATGGCAACTTTGAGTCCCGTGGGGATGAGTACAGTTTCCCGCGGTTTGATTTCTACCGGTTCTGCTGCTCTGACGTCCATTCCTGCGTCGCCTTCTTTTGCATATGCGGGCAGCTGAACGCCCTCTCTGCAAATTTCAACACTGATTTCAACGGAATCTCTCATATTGATTCCTTTCTGCGCAGAATGGATGTTCCACCCATATATGGCTGCAATACTTTCGGAATGGTGACGCTACCATCTTCCTGATAATGATTTTCAAGCAACGCGATCAGCATTCTCGGTGGTGCTGCTACCGTATTATTTAATGTATGTGCAAAATAATTTCCCTTTTCGCCTTTGATCCGGATGCCAAGTCTCCTGCTCTGTGCGTCCGTAAGGTTCGAGCAACTGCCGACTTCGAAATATTTCTTCTGCCGTGGGCTCCATGCTTCGACATCGACACTTTTTGCTTTCAAATCGGCAAGATCACCGGAACAGCATTCCAGAGTCCGGACGGGAATTTCCATATTGCGGAATAATTCTACCGTATAGGACCACATTTTATCATACCATTGCTTGCTGTCTTCCGGTTCACAGATGACGATCATCTCTTGTTTTTCAAACTGATGAATTCTATAAACGCCTCTTTCCTCGATTCCATGCGCGCCTTTCTCTTTACGGAAACACGGCGAATAAGAAGTCATGGTATACGGAAGATCTGCTTTTTGAAGAAATTGATCTTTAAACTTACCAATCATAGAGTGCTCACTCGTGCCGATCAGATAAAGATCTTCCCCATCGATTTTATACATCATCGCATCCATTTCTTCAAAACTCATTACGCCTGTCACAACATCGCTTCTGATCATAAACGGCGGGATACAGTAAGTAAAGCCTTTTCCAATCATAAAATCTCTTGCATACGCGAGGACTGCGGATTCCAATCTTGCAATATCACCCAATAAATAATAAAATCCATTTCCTGCAACGCGTCGCGCCGCATTCAGATCGATTCCTCCGAATGCTTCCATGATGTCCGTATGGTATGGAATCTCATAGTCCGGTACATGCGGTTCTCCATATTTTTGTATTTCTATATTTTCACTGTCATCTTTACCGATCGGAACCGTTTCATCGATAAAATTGGGGATTTTCATCATGCGCAACTTGATTTCAGTTTCATATTCTGCTTCTTTCGCTTCAATATCCACGAGCTCCTGATTAATGCTACTGACTTTTGCTTTTATTTTCTCTGCTTCTTCTTTGCATCCATCCCGCATGAGACGTCCGATCTGGTTGCTCAGTTCATTCCGTTCTTTTCTGGCTTCATTTCCCCGTTGAATTGCTGCTCTGTTTTTCGCATCCAGTTCTACTATCTCATCCACTAAAACCAATTTATGATCCTGAAATTTCTTCTTTATATTGTCCTTCACGGCTTCCGGATTGTCCCTGAGTACCTTAATATCGATCATACCAAATTTTCCTCCATATAACATCATGCCATCCGTACCTAAAATACGTATGTTAAAGTTTATTTTATAACAAACACTTGCTAATCGCAACTGTTTTTTTATAGATATCCATATTATAAACAGGTTTCAATAAATACATCCCACAAGAATTTCCCATTCTGTTTTTCTCCTGCGCCGTAATAATTATTTTCCCTAATTCAAAAGGCATCAGGGAAAAATCTTCAACTCGCCTTTTGATCTGAGAATCACTCTATTTTATACGGGACGATGGCGTTTCGGATTCCGGCAGAACACCGGTTAGGTCGAAAGGAGGAATAAAACTTTCGGAAGCAGAGGTGCCTTCCTGGATATATGCTGTTTCGATTCCGATGCGGTCTGCATAAGCGATCAGGCGTCGATATTCAAGATCCGTGACTTTGCGTTTGAGTTCATCTGGCACGGCGGGAGCAGGAGTATACTGGCTCATCAAGCTATAATAAATATTGTTCTGATATCGCGTAAAAATACGTTTTAAAATATTTTTTGCTTCCGTTAATTTTCCGGGAAGCAATAAATGACGCAATATTACACCGGAGCGCAGGATCCCTTCTGGCGAGAAAGAAAGCGGAGCTATTTCAAACATTTTACGAAGAGAGGCGTCAGCATATTCGATATAATCAGAAACGCCGGAATAGCGCAGTGCATCTGCATTGTTCGCATATTTGTAGTCCGTCAAAAAGATATCGATATAGCCGCGCAGGCGTTCAATCACAGAAGGGCGTTCATATCCGCTGGTATTATATACCATGGGAAGAGATAGTCCGTGGCGCCTAGCAATTTCGATTGCCGAAAGAATTTGCAGCACGTAATGGGTCGGCGTGACCAGATTAATATTGTGCGCACCTTGGGCTTCCAGTTCCAGCATAATATCTGCAAGGCGGAAAACATCGATGGATGCACCGGAAAGACCTCTGCTGATGGGCAAATTCTGACAATAAACGCAGCGTAATGTACAATAGGAGAAAAAGATTGTTCCTGATCCACGCGTACCGGAAATGCAAGGTTCTTCCCAGAAATGGAGCGCTGCACGTGAAATTTTTATTGAAAAATCATCTGCGCCGCAGAATCCGGGCCGCCCCGAAGAGCGGTCCGTTTTACAACGGCGCGGACAAAGTTCACACATCGATTTAATCAACCCTTTTTAAACTTATATAGGAGGATTCCTGCTACAACCGCCATCGCAATTGCTGCTGCGGACAAAACTGCGGCTACAATAATCAATACGGCGTTTCCCCCCTGATTCCCATTCGGAAGCGGTGAGGAAGTAGGGGTTGCCTTACTTACTAGCGACGTCGCCGAAGCCGAAGCCGAAGCAGCGGCAGTCGGAGTTACGGCAGAAGAAGTCGGAGCCGAACCGGTCCCTGCCGTCGGCGTAGCGGAAAGAACAGGAGTTCCCGTAATCACGGGCGATGCGTTCTGTGTCGGTTTCAGCGTAGGGGAAACAGAAGGCGTTCCTGTCGGTTTTGTAGTCGGCGGTACAGGCGTTGGCGTAGAGGAACCGGCAGAAACCGGCACAAAGTACTGCGTTGCCGGTGTCCACAGACCATTCACAAAATCACGGCCACGTGCAAAAATTCCATTCTCGTATACCTCTATATAATATCCTTCGCTACCAACAACATGTTGGTCCTCATCATCCCATAAATAAGCGACAGAAGCCGCATTAAAATAATTCGCCGTTTTCCCGCCACCGTAAAGCATCGGCTGCGTGGTATTAAAATGCCAGTGCGTATGCCCCGTAAAGAACATTACATTCGGGTATGGATTGACAATTTTTTTCAATTTATCGTTTTGTCTCACGCCATACCAGTCCTGAATGGTTGGATTCAAATAAGATAGGGACCCTGAAACCGTATCCTTCAGCGGTTGGTGTAGAAAAATAAAAACAGGATCCTCCGGAGAAGTATTTGCCAGCTGATTCTTCAGCCAGTTCAGCTGCGCGTCGCTTAAATCCGCATAGTCGTCCTGCGATTCGGATCCAAGCACAATAAATGTATGATTCTCTATTTTAAAAGAATAATACGCGCCCTGCATTCCCGTATACTTTTTAAAAAGAGCAAGCTGTGAAGGGTAATTGCCGTTATATACGAGATCATGATTTCCCAATGTAAAATACATTTGCGGTTTTCCTTCTGTTAATACAGAATTTTTGATTTTCATAAAATTCTTCCACTGCGTTTCACGTCCGTTGTCCGTATTATCACCTATAGTAATAATTGCTTTACTATTTGGCGAGTTACGAAGGACATCCCGAAGTGCCAACGCAAAATGTTGGCTGTGGATCCCATTATTGTCGTCCGTGATGTGAATATCCGTAATAACCTGAAATTCATACAGTTTATTTCCAAATGAAGCCTGGTTGTAAAATGCATTTGGTAATTTACTGGACGCGTAGTGCTGGGTAATCTCATTTCCCACTTTCAAATATGCGTAAATATGTGTCGCAGCAGACGGAATTACAATACAGTCCGCCAATTTATAAGTATATTTATTATTTTTCAGCATAACATTCCCTAAACTCGTATAACCCGGAAGTTTGCCTGAATTCGTCCCTAAGTACAGTTCATAGCTCACAAAAGAATCATATTTTCGGGCCGGTGTGATCTGAACCGTTCTGCCGCTTCCAAACGAAATGCTCGGCATATAATCATTCGGTTCATAATTATTTGTAACGGTAATGTCTTTTCGGTCAAGAATTGTGTAGCCGTCGTTTTGCAGTAAATAAATTTGATATTTTCCGGCAGGCAATGGCTTGTTCGCATCAATTTCAGACTGTGCGATCAGAGAAACGACCCCCGATCCATGTTCCGCATAGCACCACCGCAAAGAAGGTGTCGGCCCCGGCGAAACCCCGTCTGCATAGATCCCGATCCAATCTTTTGAACCCGTGCCATTATATCTGATAACGATTTCCTCGCCCATTCCAACAATTGCTTTGTCAAGTGTAATAGACGGTGTCGAAGCATATGCTTCAAATGCCGTCATACCGGCACAAGAAAAAATAAAACATAAAACTACTACGAAAGCTGTAAAGAAGTCAAACGCGCGTAAAATGTTATTTTTCATTGCCCGATCCTTTCTTTTTAGAAGATACTACAACGCCGATTGCAATCGCGACGACTATTAATGTCACGACACAGACGCCTACAATAATCCACATCGTCGTACTGTCTTCTTTCTCAGAAGTCGATGAAGAATTCGGTTTTGTATCTGATGGATTATCAGAAGAATCGTTTATGTTCTCACCCGTCAGGGACACGGTCTTCTCCAAAACCCATTTCTGATTGATAAAATCACGGCCTTTTACAACGATTTTATCTGTATACACATATAGATACAAGCCTTCACTGCCGGTCCACTTTCCAGCACTGTCTTTTACACCTGTATTATTATCATTCCACAAATAACCGACTGCAGAACAATTGAAATAGGAAGCCTTCGTTTTGCCATCCGTAAGGACCGCAGGGGACTTGCTTGAAAAATTCCAGTGCGTATGTCCGGAAAATACAATTGCCTTCGGGTATTGATCTGCCACTGCTTTCAAATCAGCATATTTATTGTCCGGGTAATAATCCGGATCGTTCGGATTGCCCTCCCAGTTCTGTCCTTCCAATGAACCAGAAACCGTATTTGGGAACGGTTCATGAATGATGACAAAAATCGGTTTTTCTGTTTTGCCCGCTGCTGCCATCTGTTCTTTAAACCAGTTATACTGTGTTTCCGAAATGTATACATCATTACAGTTGTCATTGCGGCTCGTCACTTCGGAGCCAAGCATGATCACATAAGAACCCTCTAATTGGAATGAATAATACACATTATTAATCGAATCATTACCAGAACTTAACTTTGCATATTTAATAAAACGATCCATCCATTCACTCGGCTTTGTGTTATTCTTTCCCGTTCCGGAGACATATCCTCTGTCGTGGTTCCCGATTGCATAATACATCGGAATATCAGGCAGTATTTCATTTTTAATCGTTCTGAGTGTTTCGTATTCTTTCTCCGTCCCGTTGTTCGTAATGTCACCAACCGTAAGAATCGCCTTGGTTTCTGGAGAAAGATTTTTGATTTCTTCCAATGCTGCTTTATAATTTTCTTCATCATAGCAGCCAGGATCCCCCATCTGCATATCACCGATCACATTAAACATATAAAGCGGTTCCTCCGCCGCAGACACGCTAGGCACAGCCCTACTTCCGGTCATAACGACCGCTGCCAGAAGCAATACCATAAGGATACTTGAAATGGCAGACAAACTTCTTCTGTTTTTCATAATACATACTCCTTTTTGATTTATATTAAAACTTTCTGAAATGCACGTTCCATATTCCCGGCCATAATATCTTTCACAAGTTCTTCTGGGTAATTCAAACGAAGCAGCGCTTCATAGAGCTTACCAAGGTCGCGCGTGCCGGTAAAGCCACTGGGCAGAGAGTCAATTCCGTCAAAATCCGTTCCGATTCCCACATTTTTCTGTCCGCCAAGCGCCATGAAATGTTCGATATGGCGAAGGATATCATCCAGATCCGCCGCCCCGTCGGGCCGCAGAAAACTGTGATAAAAATTAATTCCTGTAACACCACCTTTTGCAATCATTACGCGGAACATATCATCTGTCAGATTCCGCGGATGCGAGCATAACGCACGTGCATTGGAATGTGATGCAATAAATGGCTGTTCTGTAATTTCCGCAACATCATAAAATCCCTCGTCGGAGAGATGCGATACATCGATCATCATACCGAGGCGGTTCATCTCGCGCACTACATCTTTACCAAAATGAGTCAATCCTCCGGTATAATCCGCTTCTCCATTTAGACATGCCGCTTTATGTACACAGGTATCGCTAATCGCATACGGATTATTCCAAGTCAATGTAATCAGGCGAATCCCCTTCTGGTATAATTCTTCAACCTTGCGCAGCTCGCGACCGATTGCCTCACCGCCCTCTATTGCAAGGATGACATTTATGCCCTTTTTGAAAGATTCAATATCTTTTTTGGTTTTGATTTGTTTGACCGCAGGATTTTTCGATAATTCCTCGTAAAATCTAGCAATATATTTTTCTACTTTCTCCTCCACCTGATCTCTTGCCGCATCAACCCAGATTGCCAAAATTTGTGTAAAGTATTCGTATCTTTCAGCCTGTTTCAAGTTGAAATTTCGTTCAGCATCATAAAGGCGCTCATCTTCTTGTAAAGTAGTGAGCGTATCACAGTGCCCATCAAAAATACCAAAAGCCATCTACAAAATCTCCTTTATAGACTTTCAGAATGTTATCGTGTGCATGATAGCACAATCTCCTTGAACTTTCAATAGCTATAATTTTACAGAAATCTAACACTTTTTGAAGCGCCCCCATATACTGCGGACAAAAACAAGATCGGGATAAAATTCAAAAAATATCTGCTGCTGGATTCCCACATTGCTAAAAATAAAATCAATCCGAATATCGCTGTGAAAAGTGCCAATACAGATTTGTCACCTTTGCGAAATGCAACAGAAGCTCCGATGATCACAAAAAGATATATCGTTATTAAAACGCTTTGCGTAATATACTGATATCGAGCATAATATTTCCCGTCATAAAGAACGTATTCATGTATTTTACTGCGCTCTGCTGGCCCGTCGTCCAAAAAATCAGAAATTGCGTACGTTCCGTCACCGAACGCCTTTGTCACCTTCCGCGTAAAAAGGCGTGTCATTCCATCCATTCCGTTCTCTCTGATCCGCTTTCCAATCACATCCAGAATCGCGGCATTTCGTTCTTCCACATCCGTAAAAGATCTTGTAAACGTATAATCATCCGGATGATACGCACCTGCGCTAGATGGATTGAGCCCCATCATAATCCAGTGCGTCAGTGGTGTATTCATTCGCTCCGCATTTTCCTGATCCAAATGATATTTATATAAATAAGAATGAAAAGAAACCTGGATTACCAAAAAGCATGCACAAATGCCGGCAATCATCATACAAGCTTGCTGAAGTTTTCCAGAAAGCAGACAATCGATGATCACCGCAACAGCCATAATCATCACTGTAAACTTGATGAAGGCCCCTAGCGTAATCACAAGCGCCATAGCAATATAGAGCCATTTTCGCTTCATCCGTGTCAGACCGATTCCATTTTTCAAGCATAGATAAAGATTGTAAAAAAGTACCGGAAATAGCATAGAAAGGGAATCGGTATAAAAAGCCGCTCCTAAAATATAAAATGGCGGAGAGATCATGAAAAAGTATAGACACAAGAAACCACCTGCAGAACCCGCAATCTTTTTTGCAACCAGATAAGAACACAGCATTGTGAAAGAAAGCAAAATGCTGTTCAATAAGACTCCAAGCATAAAATAATTTGTAATTCCGAAAAAGCGCCCCGCTTTGAAAAATAAAAACAAGAACGTCATTGCCCCGAGATTATTTGGAAAATATTGGTAATATTCATAATAATCCTGGAATGACCCCGTCTCTACCCACTGTACCGCGCCCCGATATACCGCTGCAAAATCGAACGCAGAAGCGAAACGTAAACGATATCCTAAATATAGTTGCACCGCGAAAAAAATACAAAGAAACAATATTAACAAAATCGCATCGTATTTTACCAGCCGTTCTGCATATTTCCGGATCAAGTAAAAAACCGCAGCAGAAAACGCTGCGCATATAAACACAAAAATAAATAATAAAAGAAGATTATATTCGTAACCGATATTGCCAAACAGAACGCCGAGTGTCAAAAAGGTAAACAGAAACAAAAATATAGCATAAAATGTTCCTGTAATACCTCTTTCAATACGACTTATCGGCCTACACGGTATCCGTTCAAAACTCATAACACACTGAATAAAAGATCGCCATAGGTAGGATACGGATAAAATTCAGCAGGCATGATTTCTTCCATACTATTTGCGATTTTGCGCAATTCTTCCATATCTGTCAAAACAATGTCCCGCAGATAATACGCAGCATCCAACAGCGCTGTGTGTTCCCGGATCGCCGCGATATCCTTTGTAAGCTTTTCAGAAATCCGATAAAATTGCGTCGTGAAAGCAGCCATCTTTGTGAGCAATTCCTTTTCCGCACTGCAATCGATTCCTGGGATTGCCGTCTGAAGAGAATGAATGATATCCCCCACAGATTTCATATAATTCATCGCAGCTGGTAAAATATCTTTTCTTGCCATTTCCGACATCGTGTTGGCTTCGATATGCAAAACTTTGCAATAATTATCAAGCAGAATTTCATATCTAGAACGAAGCTCCGCCTCTGTGAAAATATGATGTTTTGCAAATAATTTTATATTTTCATCTTTTATAAAGTACGGAAGGGCATCCGGCGTCGTCGGCAGATTCAATAAGCCGCGTCGTTTTGCTTCTTCCAGCCACTCCTCTGTATATCCATTTCCATTAAATATGATACGTTTATGCGTTTTGATCGTATCACGAATTAATTTGTTCAACGCTGCCGTAAAATCTTCCGCATTTTCCAGGGTATCCGCGAATTCCATCAATACATCCGCAGTTATTGTGTTCAGGATCATAT
>PPYF01189153.1_pt1 | contig 16178 bp, 16 predicted proteins | sample 1559871 | NCBI WGS metagenome assembly PPYF01 (sample SAMN08240021, study PRJNA423297) | Human gut metagenome, whole genome shotgun sequencing project.
AGATACTTGCCGCTGTGATCAACATTGAAGCCGCGCGGCTGGGTTTCCGTTGGCTGGAAGCCTTCTTTACTCAACACGCAGCCATCTTCCGAAACGCTGAAGACAGTAATCAGGCTGGCAGTACGGTCACAGGCATATAAGTGACGCCCATCCGGGGTGATATGAATATCAGCCGCCCAACGGGTATCGGAGAAGTTTTCCGGCATCATATCCAGCGTCTGGACACATTCGATATTACCGTGCGGATCTTTCAGTTCCCAGACATCCACTGAGCTGTTTAACTCATTGACGCAATACGCATATTGTTCGTTTGGATGGAATACCATATGACGCGGGCCGGCCCCTTCAACGGTGGTCACTTCCGCAGGGTCCTGCGCCACGAGATGACCATCATCGCTGACCGTAAACAGGCAAATGCGATCCTGCTTTAATGCCGGAACCCACAGCGTACGGTTGTCCGGTGAGATATTGGCGGAATGGCAACCGTCCAGCCCCTCGACCACATCGACGACGCCCACTGGCAGGCCATCTTCCAGACGCGTTACGCTCACGTTACCCGCATTGTAAGAACCTACAAAGACAAACTGCCCCTGGTGATCGGTGGAAATATGCGTCGGACTACCCGGCAGCGCAGACTCTGCGGCAAAGGTCAGTGCGCCATCGTCCGGGGCGATACGATACGCCAGGACGCGAAACTCAGGGCGAACACCAACATAGAGATAACGTTTGTCCGGGCTGACCACCATCGGCTGCACCTGCCCCGGCACATCGACAACCTGTGTCAGCGTCAGTGCGCCTTCATGATTCAGGTTCCAGACGTGAATTTGCTGGCTCTCAGGGCTGGCGATATAAACTGTTTGCTTCATGAATGCTCCTTTGCATTTAGCAACTGACTGTAACAGCTAAAATTAGTCGCTTTTGGCGGTGAATGCTGAATTAAAACGCAGAATTTTGTCCGATAGTGGTATCGGTGTACCATTCGCGCAGACGAAAATTCTTAACCTTAATCTGGAATACGCCATGACCACACGCGTGATTGCTCTCGACTTAGACGGCACCTTATTGACCCCGAAAAAGACCCTGCTTCCTTCATCGATAGAAGCCCTGGCCCGCGCTCGCGAAGCAGGCTATCAATTAATCATCGTCACAGGTCGCCATCACGTCGCTATTCATCCTTTTTATCAGGCGCTGGCGCTGGATACACCTGCTATTTGCTGTAATGGCACCTATTTGTATGATTATCATGCAAAAACCGTGCTGGAAGCGGACCCAATGCCCGTTATTAAAGCCCTGCAACTCATTGAGATGCTGAATGAACACCACATTCACGGTCTGATGTATGTCGATGATGCAATGGTCTATGAGCACCCGACCGGGCATGTCATTCGCACATCTAACTGGGCGCAAACCCTGCCGCCGGAACAGCGTCCGACTTTCACACAAGTCGCTTCTCTGGCTGAAACGGCGCAACAAGTTAACGCCGTATGGAAGTTCGCCCTGACGCACGATGACCTGCCGCAATTGCAGCATTTTGGTAAGCATGTCGAACATGAACTGGGACTGGAGTGTGAATGGTCCTGGCACGATCAGGTTGATATTGCACGCGGCGGCAACAGCAAAGGTAAACGTTTGACGAAATGGGTTGAGGCGCAAGGTTGGTCGATGGAAAACGTCGTGGCATTCGGCGATAACTTTAATGATATCAGTATGCTGGAAGCCGCTGGTACAGGCGTGGCGATGGGCAACGCCGATGACGCGGTAAAAGCGCGCGCCAACATTGTGATTGGTGATAACACCACCGACAGCATTGCCCAATTCATTTATAGCCACCTGATTTAATCAGGCGGTTATCGACACACTTTTAATTTGCGCGTACAGCCACAGGCCAGGTTTGATCGCCAGTTCATCCCTGGCCCACGGGCTGATACGCGCCCACAGCGTTTTACCGCCGACTTCCAGTTCCACTTCCACCTGGCCGTTGTCGTCATAACTATTAACAACTTTTGCCCGCAATACGTTACGAATGCTGATTTGCTGCGGCGGTTGTAAAACCAGAGAAACATCGGAAGCCTGAATGCGGATACGTAGCGCAGCTTGCAGCGGTTCGTCCAGCTTATTGACCCACAAATGCTGATCGCCCAGCGCCAGCGCGGTCATCGCGTAATGCGGATGATGCTCAAGCACCGTCACTTTCAGAATGCTACTTTGTTGCTCTTTCGGCAGCCACGGATTCATCACGCTACTGCCCCACACTTCCTCCAGCGCGCCAAAGGCTTTCACCTGACCGTTTTCCAGTACCATCACTCTGTCTGCCAGATGGAGGATCTCATCCAGCGAATGGCTGACATACAACATCGGAATGTTGATTTCCCGTGTCAGCCGTTGCAGATAAGGCAACAGTTCGCGTTTACGCGGAATATCCAGTGACGCCAGCGGTTCATCCAGCAACAGCAATTCCGGACGGCTGATTCTGGCCAGCCATTCTGAAATCAACAGGGAGATCATCGCCAGCGCAATAGAAATAATGCACAGTCTCGCCGCTCCACTTTCCCCGCCGGGGATCTGGATCAGGGTATACATGGCAGAAGGAATGGTTCGCGTTTCACCAGGAATGTTCGACACAAAGGTGATGGTTGCACCAAACTCACCGAGAGAACGAGCAAAAGCCAGTACCGTACCAACAATAATTCCCGGTAAGGTCAGCGGTAACGTGATAGTAAAGAAAACGCGCCAGCGCCCGGCCCCCAGTGTTCTTGCGGCCTGTTCCAGTTTGACATCAACCCCTTCCAGCGCCAGACGAATTGCCCGCACCATCAGCGGAAACGACATGACGGCGGCAGCGAGAACCGCGCCGCGCCAGCTAAAGGCGAAGGTAATACCAAACCAGTCATACAGACGTTCACCGATAAATCCGCGCCGTCCCATCGAAACTAATAATAAGTAACCGACGACCACGGGCGGTAACACCAGCGGTAGATGCAGTACGCTGTCGAGCAGAGCTTTGCCCGGAAACGTGCAACGCACCAGTAACCAGGCAAAAAAGATCCCAAACGGCAGGCTAAACAGCACAGCCAGGGAAGAAACTTTCAGGCTTAATAAAACTGCCTGCCATTCTGGATCGGTCAGTATCATTACTTGATTGTAAATCCGTAACGTTTAAAGATTTCCGCTGCCTGCGGTCCCTTCAGATAATCATAAAATGCTTTCACTGTCGCATTGTTATGCCCTTCCACAACAGCAACCGGATATTCCACTTTTTTATGTGAATCTTCCGGGAAGGTGGCAACCACTTTTACCTCTTTTTTAAACTGCGTAGCAATGTCCTGCATTGCGTTAGTCAGTGATGCGGCGGCGAACACCGTGATTTTCCCTTCATCTGCCAGTGCATTGCCAGCAACAGCGAAAGAGAGTGCCGCCCCGGCAAACAAGTTCAACCATTTACGAGCCATTGGTAACCCCTTAATGTAACGTTATGTAGGCGACAATATAACGACTAACTCGGAATTTTCCCAGCAGTTATTGCTAACCTTTGTGAGGTAGATAAGAAAAAATATCGGCAGGAAAAGCAGGAAGTTGAGAAAAAGAAAATGCCCGACTAAGCGGGCATTCAGGGAATCAATGATTTTGTCCGGGCTGGTCTTTTTTACCAACACCAGAAAAGATGTTGAATACTTCACCAAGACCGTAAATCAGACCCAGGATGATGGCCATCACGACAGGTACCATGATTACGGCGAATACCAGACTTTTTAATAACTCTAACATGGTCAACTCCAGATATAGTCATGAGACTATTCTAACCGCTAAGCACAGAAAAGCACTCCCCTTTTGTGCGGTCAGCTTTGCGTGGCGTTCGTTTTCCGTCACAATAAGACTTTTGCCAGGACATTGTTATGCAGGCCGAAATCCTTCTCACCCTTAAGCTCCAACAAAAATTATTCGCCGACCCGCGCCGCATTTCGCTACTAAAACACATTGCGCTTTCCGGTTCCATTAGCCAGGGAGCGAAAGATGCCGGTATTAGCTATAAAAGCGCCTGGGATGCCATTAACGAGATGAATCAGCTAAGTGAGCATATTCTGGTCGAGCGCGCAACAGGCGGTAAAGGTGGCGGCGGCGCAGTACTGACCCGCTATGGTCAGCGACTGATTCAGCTCTATGACTTACTGGCGCAAATCCAGCAAAAAGCCTTTGATGTGTTAAGTGACGATGACGCCCTGCCGCTGAACAGCCTGCTGGCCGCGATCTCACGTTTTTCACTGCAAACCAGCGCCCGTAACCAGTGGTTCGGTACCATCACCGCCCGCGATCATGATGACGTTCAACAGCATGTTGATGTCTTACTGGCTGACGGAAAAACACGCCTGAAAGTCGCAATTACCGCACAAAGCGGCGCGCGTCTGGGGCTGGATGAAGGCAAAGAAGTGTTGATATTGCTAAAAGCGCCGTGGGTAGGTATTACTCAGGACGAGGCGGTCGCGCAAAACGCCGACAACCAATTACCGGGTATTATTAGTCATATTGAGCGCGGCGCAGAGCAGTGCGAAGTATTAATGGCGCTACCCGACGGGCAAACACTGTGCGCCACAGTGCCGGTAAATGAAGCGACTTCTCTTCAGCAAGGGCAGAATGTCACGGCCTACTTTAATGCCGACAGCGTGATTATCGCCACGCTGTGCTAAGCGTGTTGACAATTTGTTATGAAACACGTATCCCTGTCAGTAATCGCTGCACAAAATGGGATATAAAATGTCATCGTTGCAAATTTTGCAAGGCACGTTTCGTCTTAGCGACACAAAAACGCTGCAATTGCCTCAGCTAACGTTAAACGCGGGTGATAGTTGGGCGTTTGTCGGTTCGAATGGAAGCGGGAAATCGGCCCTGGCCCGCGCGCTGGCGGGGGAACTTCCGCTTTTGAAAGGTGAACGGCAAAGCCAGTTTTCCCACATCACTCGTCTCTCCTTCGAGCAATTGCAAAAGCTCGTCAGCGACGAATGGCAACGGAATAACACCGATATGCTCGGCCCTGGCGAAGATGACACCGGACGCACTACGGCTGAGATTATTCAGGATGAAGTAAAGGATGCACCGCGTTGCATGCAACTGGCGCAGCAGTTCGGTATTACCGCCCTCCTCGACCGACGCTTTAAATACCTTTCCACTGGCGAGACGCGAAAAACCCTGCTGTGTCAGGCGCTGATGTCGGAGCCTGACTTGTTGATTCTTGATGAGCCGTTCGATGGCCTGGATGTTGCCTCACGTCAGCAGCTGGCTGAGCGACTCGCCTCGTTACATCAGTCCGGTATTACTCTGGTACTGGTGCTCAATCGCTTCGATGAGATCCCGGAATTTGTCCAGTTTGCTGGCGTGCTGGCGGATTGTACGTTAGCGGAAACGGGCGCTAAAGAGGAACTGCTCCAGCAAGCACTCGTCGCGCAACTGGCGCATAGCGAACAGCTTGAAGGTGTGCAACTGCCGGAACCGGATGAACCTTCAGCACGTCACGCCTTACCCGCCAACGAACCGCGCATTGTGCTGAACAATGGCGTGGTTTCTTATAACGATCGCCCCATTCTTAATAACCTTAGCTGGCAGGTGAATCCAGGCGAACACTGGCAAATTGTCGGGCCAAATGGTGCGGGAAAATCGACGTTATTAAGCCTGATTACTGGCGATCATCCGCAAGGTTACAGCAACGATTTGACGCTTTTCGGCCGACGTCGTGGCAGCGGCGAAACCATCTGGGATATCAAAAAGCATATCGGTTACGTCAGCAGTAGTTTGCATCTGTATTACCGGGTCAGCACTACCGTGCGTAATGTGATTCTTTCTGGCTATTTCGATTCGATTGGCATTTATCAAGCCGTTTCGGATCGCCAGCAAAAACTGGTGCAGCAGTGGCTGGATATTCTCGGCATTGATAAACGCACGGCTGACGCTCCGTTCCATAGTCTTTCCTGGGGACAGCAGCGTCTGGCGCTGATCGTCCGCGCACTGGTGAAACATCCGACGTTGCTTATTCTCGATGAACCACTACAGGGGCTTGATCCGCTCAATCGCCAGCTTATCCGCCGTTTTGTTGATGTGCTGATTAGCGAAGGTGAAACGCAATTGTTGTTTGTTTCGCACCACGCTGAAGATGCGCCTGCCTGTATTACCCATCGCCTTGAGTTCGTGCCGGACGGTGGACTCTATCGCTATGTGCTGACAAAAATATATTGAGTCGGTAGTGCTGACCTTGCCGGAGGCGGCCTAAGCGCCCTCTCCGGCCAACGGTTCGACGCATGCAGGCATTAAACCGCGTCTTTTTTTCAGATAAAAAGCGCAATCATTCATAAACCCTCTGTTTTATAATCACTTAATCGCGCATAAAAAACGGCTAAATTCTTGTGTAAACGATTCCACTAATTTATTCCATGTCACACTTTTCGCATCTTTGTTATGCTATGGTTATTTCATACCATAAGCCTAATGGAGCGAATTATGAGAGTTCTGGTTACCGGTGGTAGCGGTTACATTGGAAGTCATACCTGTGTGCAATTACTGCAAAACGGTCATGATGTCATCATTCTTGATAACCTCTGTAACAGTAAGCGCAGCGTACTGCCTGTTATCGAGCGTTTAGGCGGCAAACATCCAACGTTTGTTGAAGGCGATATTCGTAACGAAGCGTTGATGACCGAGATCCTGCACGATCACGCTATCGACACCGTGATCCACTTCGCCGGGCTGAAAGCCGTGGGCGAATCGGTACAAAAACCGCTGGAATATTACGACAACAATGTCAACGGCACTCTGCGCCTGATTAGCGCCATGCGCGCCGCTAACGTCAAAAACTTTATTTTTAGCTCCTCCGCCACCGTTTATGGCGATCAGCCCAAAATTCCATACGTTGAAAGCTTCCCGACCGGCACACCGCAAAGCCCTTACGGCAAAAGCAAGCTGATGGTGGAACAGATCCTCACCGATCTGCAAAAAGCCCAGCCGGACTGGAGCATTGCCCTGCTGCGCTACTTCAACCCGGTTGGCGCGCATCCGTCGGGCGATATGGGCGAAGATCCGCAAGGCATTCCGAATAACCTGATGCCATACATCGCCCAGGTTGCTGTAGGCCGTCGCGACTCGCTGGCGATTTTTGGTAACGATTATCCGACCGAAGATGGTACTGGCGTACGCGATTACATCCACGTAATGGATCTGGCGGACGGTCACGTCGTGGCGATGGAAAAACTGGCGAACAAGCCAGGCGTACACATCTACAACCTCGGCGCTGGCGTAGGCAACAGCGTGCTGGACGTGGTTAATGCCTTCAGCAAAGCCTGCGGCAAACCGGTTAATTATCATTTTGCACCGCGTCGCGAGGGCGACCTTCCGGCCTACTGGGCGGACGCCAGCAAAGCCGACCGTGAACTGAACTGGCGCGTAACGCGCACACTCGATGAAATGGCGCAGGACACCTGGCACTGGCAGTCACGCCATCCACAGGGATATCCCGATTAAGGAACGACCATGACGCAATTTAATCCCGTTGATCATCCACATCGCCGCTACAACCCGCTCACCGGGCAATGGATTCTGGTTTCACCGCACCGCGCTAAGCGCCCCTGGCAGGGGGCGCAGGAAACGCCAGCCAAACAGGTGTTACCTGCGCACGATCCAGATTGCTTCCTCTGCGCAGGTAATGTGCGGGTGACAGGCGATAAAAACCCCACCGTTGTCGAAACCGAACACTGGTTAGCCGTCGTGCCTTACTGGGCTGCCTGGCCGTTCGAAACGCTACTGCTGCCCAAAGCCCACGTTTTACGGATCACCGATTTGACCGACGCCCAGCGCAGCGATCTGGCGCTGGCGTTGAAAAAGCTGACCAGTCGTTATGACAACCTCTTCCAGTGCTCCTTCCCCTACTCTATGGGCTGGCACGGCGCGCCATTTAATGGCGAAGAGAATCAACACTGGCAGCTGCACGCGCACTTTTATCCGCCTCTGCTGCGCTCCGCCACCGTACGTAAATTTATGGTTGGTTATGAAATGCTGGCAGAGACCCAGCGAGACCTGACCGCAGAACAGGCAGCAGAGCGTTTGCGCGCAGTCAGCGATATCCATTTTCGCGAATCCGGAGTGTAAGAAATGAGTCTGAAAGAAAAAACACAATCTCTGTTTGCCAACGCATTTGGCTACCCTGCCACTCACACCATTCAGGCGCCTGGCCGCGTGAATTTGATTGGTGAACACACCGACTACAACGACGGTTTCGTTCTGCCCTGCGCGATTGATTATCAAACCGTGATCAGTTGTGCACCACGCGATGACCGTAAAGTTCGCGTGATGGCAGCCGATTATGAAAATCAGCTCGACGAGTTTTCCCTCGATGCGCCCATTGTCGCACATGAAAACTATCAATGGGCTAACTACGTTCGTGGCGTGGTGAAACATCTGCAACTGCGTAACAACAGCTTCGGCGGCGTGGACATGGTGATCAGCGGCAATGTGCCGCAGGGTGCCGGGTTAAGTTCTTCCGCTTCACTGGAAGTCGCGGTCGGAACCGTATTGCAGCAGCTTTATCATCTGCCGCTGGACGGCGCACAAATCGCGCTTAACGGTCAGGAAGCAGAAAACCAGTTTGTAGGCTGTAACTGCGGGATCATGGATCAGCTAATTTCCGCGCTCGGCAAGAAAGATCATGCCTTGCTGATCGATTGCCGCTCACTGGGGACCAAAGCAGTTTCCATGCCCAAAGGTGTGGCTGTCGTCATCATCAACAGTAACTTCAAACGTACCCTGGTTGGCAGCGAATACAACACCCGTCGTGAACAGTGCGAAACCGGTGCGCGTTTCTTCCAGCAGCCAGCCCTGCGTGATGTCACCATTGAAGAGTTCAACGCTGTTGCGCATGAACTGGACCCGATCGTGGCGAAACGCGTGCGGCATATCCTGACTGAAAACGCCCGCACCGTTGAAGCTGCCAGCGCGCTGGAGCAGGGCGACCTGAAACGTATGGGCGAGTTGATGGCGGAGTCTCATGCCTCTATGCGCGATGATTTCGAAATCACCGTGCCGCAAATTGACACTCTGGTAGAAATCGTCAAAGCTGTGATTGGCGACAAAGGTGGCGTACGCATGACCGGCGGCGGATTTGGCGGCTGTATCGTCGCGTTGATCCCGGAAGAGCTGGTGCCTGCCGTACAGCAAGCTGTCGCTGAACAATATGAAGCAAAAACAGGTATTAAAGAGACTTTTTACGTTTGTAAACCATCACAAGGAGCAGGACAGTGCTGAACGAAACTCCCGCACTGGCACCCGATGGTCAGCCGTACCGACTGTTAACTTTGCGTAACAACGCAGGGATGGTAGTCACGCTGATGGACTGGGGTGCGACTTTACTTTCAGCCCGTATTCCGCTTTCCGATGGCAGCGTCCGCGAGGCGCTGCTCGGCTGTGCCAGCCCGGAATGCTATCAGGATCAGGCCGCGTTTCTGGGGGCCTCTATTGGTCGTTATGCCAACCGCATCGCCAATAGCCGTTATACCTTTGACGGTGAAACCGTGACCCTTTCGCCAAGTCAGGGCGTTAACCAGCTGCACGGCGGCCCGGAAGGGTTCGACAAACGTCGCTGGCAGATTGTGAACCAGAACGATCGTCAGGTGCTGTTTGCCCTGAGTTCAGATGATGGCGATCAGGGCTTCCCGGGTAATCTCGGCGCAACGGTGCAATATCGTCTGACCGACGATAACCGTATCTCCATTACTTATCGCGCCACAGTTGATAAACCTTGCCCGGTGAATATGACTAATCACGTCTATTTCAATCTTGACGGCGAGCAGTCTGACGTGCGCAATCACAAGTTGCAGATTCTGGCGGACGAATATCTGCCGGTTGATGAAGGCGGCATTCCGCACGACGGCCTGAAATCTGTCGCCGGAACGTCTTTTGATTTCCGCAGCGCCAAAATCATCGCCAGTGAGTTTCTTGCCGACGACGATCAGCGCAAAGTGAAAGGTTACGATCACGCATTCTTGTTACAGGCCAAAGGCGATGGCAAGAAAGTGGCGGCGCATGTCTGGTCAGCAGATGAAAAATTGCAGCTGAAGGTCTACACCACCGCTCCGGCTCTTCAATTCTACTCCGGCAACTTCCTCGGCGGCACACCGTCGCGGGGAACCGAACCTTACGCCGACTGGCAAGGGCTGGCGTTGGAAAGCGAGTTTCTGCCGGACAGCCCGAACCACCCTGAATGGCCGCAACCGGACTGCTTCCTGCGTCCTGGCGAAGAGTATTCCAGCCTGACGGAATATCAGTTTAATATAATGAGAATTATTATCATTAAAAGATGATTTGAGGAGTAAGTATATGGCTGTAACTAAGCTGGTTCTGGTTCGTCATGGCGAAAGTCAGTGGAACAAAGAAAACCGTTTCACCGGTTGGTACGACGTGGATCTGTCTGAGAAAGGCGTAAGCGAAGCAAAAGCAGCAGGTAAGCTGCTGAAAGAGGAAGGTTACAGCTTTGACTTTGCTTACACTTCTGTGCTGAAACGCGCTATCCATACCCTGTGGAATGTGCTGGACGAACTGGATCAGGCATGGCTGCCCGTTGAGAAATCCTGGAAACTGAACGAACGTCACTACGGTGCGTTGCAGGGTCTGAACAAAGCGGAAACTGCTGAAAAGTATGGCGACGAGCAGGTGAAACAGTGGCGTCGTGGTTTTGCAGTGACTCCGCCGGAACTGACTAAAGATGATGAGCGTTATCCGGGTCACGATCCGCGTTACGCGAAACTGAGCGAGAAAGAACTGCCGCTGACGGAAAGCCTGGCGCTGACCATTGACCGCGTGATCCCTTACTGGAATGAAACTATTCTGCCGCGTATGAAGAGCGGTGAGCGCGTGATCATCGCTGCACACGGTAACTCTTTACGTGCGCTGGTGAAATATCTTGATAACATGAGCGAAGAAGAGATTCTTGAGCTTAATATCCCGACTGGCGTGCCGCTGGTGTATGAGTTCGACGAGAATTTCAAACCGCTGAAACGCTATTATCTGGGTAATGCTGACGAGATCGCAGCGAAAGCAGCGGCGGTTGCAAACCAGGGTAAAGCGAAGTAAACGTCATTCGTTTAAAATGAGAAAGCCGACTGCAAGTGAGTCGGCTTTTTTGTTGCTTACAATGGAGCACATTGCCTGATGCGACGCTGCGCGACTTATCAGGCCTGTGGTGATTCATCGGATACGCCACTCTGACGGCGCATCCGACAATTAAACCTTACCCGCGACGCGCTTTTACTGCATTCGCCAGTTGACGTAACAGAGCATCGGTATCTTCCCAGCCGATGCAGGCATCGGTGATGCTCTTACCGTAGGCCAGCGGCTCCCCGCTCTCGAGGCTCTGATTGCCTTCCACCAGATGGCTTTCCACCATCACGCCAATAATGGCCTTTTCGCCACCGGCAATCTGCTGGCAAACGTCAGCACAAACATCCATCTGCTTTTTGAATTGTTTGGACGAGTTAGCATGGCTGAAATCGATCATCACCTGTGCTGGCAGGCCTGCTTTGTTCAGCCCTTCTTTCACTTCAGCAACGTGCTTCGCGCTGTAGTTAGGCTCTTTACCGCCGCGCAGAATGATATGGCAATCGCCGTTACCGCTGGTATTCACAATCGCCGAATGCCCCCATTTCGTTACGGACAGGAAGCAGTGCGGCGCACCGGCGGCATTAATGGCATCGATAGCCACTTTAATCGTACCGTCGGTGCCATTTTTGAAGCCGACCGGACAAGAAAGCCCTGATGCCAGTTCGCGGTGCACCTGCGATTCGGTGGTACGTGCGCCAATTGCGCCCCAGCTCATCAGGTCAGCGAGATATTGTGGGGTGATCATATCGAGAAACTCACCTGCCGCTGGCAGACCGCTGTCGTTAATATCAAGCAGCAATTTACGGGCTATACGCAGACCGTCGTTGATCTGGAAGCTATTATCCATATGCGGATCGTTAATCAGCCCTTTCCAGCCCACCGTGGTACGCGGCTTTTCAAAATAGACGCGCATTACGATTTCCAGCTCATCTTTCAGCTCTTCACGCAGCGCCAGCAAGCGAGTGGCATACTCTTTTGCCGCGACAGGATCATGAATTGAGCATGGGCCAATCACAACCAACAGGCGATCATCATTACCTTTCAGGATCTTATGGATCGCTTTTCGGGCATGGGCAACCGTATTCGCGGCATTTTCAGTAGCGGGGAATTTTTCCAGCAATGCGACAGGAGGAAGTAACTCTTTGATTTCTTTGATGCGTAAATCGTCGTTCTGATAATTCATGTCTGTTCCAGTGTTGCCATACTTATCTTAGTGAATGCAATACTTCCAATCTATATCTTCCGTCAGAATGTGTAAACGGGGTTTTACACTATGAACGGATTAATCCTGGAATTAGCAAGAAAAACGCCAGATTGTCGCGAAAAACGAGATCTCTCCTACAATTTCTAACTGTAACTCCTTTGTTTGTTAATTATTTCAAGATTCTCTGCTGCGTTTCATAACCTGGCTGAAATCTTAAACCAATGCCTTATATTCACCTGCAAATGCACTGTTGGAAGAGGTTATCCGACATAACGACCATAACAGGAGCATCCTATGAAAATGACAAAACTGGCCACATTATTTCTGACTGCCACTCTAAGCCTTGCCAGCGGTGCCGCACTGGCTGCCGATAGCGGAGCGCAAACTAATAACGGCCAGGCAAACGCCGCAGCTGATGCGGGCCAGGTAGCCCCTGACGCCCGTGAAAATGTCGCGCCAAATAACGTCGACAATAACGGGGTAAATACCGGTTCTGGCGGCACAATGCTGCATTCGGATGGTTCTTCAATGAACAATGACGGAATGACCAAAGATGAAGAGCACAAGAACACCATGTGCAAAGATGGTCGCTGTCCGGATATCAATAAAAAGGTACAAACCGGTGATGGCATCAATAATGATGTCGATACCAAAACCGACGGTACCACGCAGTAACCCTGCAAAATAGCCAATAATGGGAGAGCGGAGTCTCTCCCTTTTAATTTTTCACTTCTAAAAGCAGTATGATGTCATAAAGTTAAGTGAGAATAATTAAGGGATGACTCGTCATGGCGCACTCACACTCACACACGTCCTCACACCTGCCAGAAGATAATAATGCTCGTCGCTTGTTGTATGCTTTCGGCGTGACTGCCGGGTTTATGCTGGTAGAAGTCGTTGGTGGTTTTCTTTCTGGTTCTCTGGCATTGCTGGCCGATGCGGGTCATATGTTGACCGATACTGCCGCCCTGCTTTTCGCCCTACTCGCCGTGCAATTTTCACGTCGTCCTCCCACCATTCGCCACACTTTCGGTTGGCTAAGACTGACCACGCTCGCGGCGTTTGTGAATGCCATAGCCCTCGTGGTAATTACCATTTTGATTGTCTGGGAGGCGATAGAACGCTTCCGCACGCCGCGTCCGGTCGAGGGCGGCATGATGATGGCAATTGCCGTGGCTGGGTTGCTGGCAAATATACTTTCTTTCTGGTTACTTCATCACGGCAGCGAAGAGAAAAACCTCAACGTACGAGCAGCGGCACTGCATGTGCTCGGGGACCTGCTGGGTTCGGTTGGGGCTATTATTGCCGCGTTGATTATTATCTGGACTGGCTGGACACCTGCTGACCCCATTCTCTCGATACTGGTGTCGCTTCTGGTTCTGCGTAGCGCGTGGCGACTGTTGAAAGATAGCGTGAATGAATTACTTGAAGGTGCACCGGTATCGCTGGATATCGCTGAACTGAAGCGTCGTATGTGCCGGGAAATCCCGGAAGTCCGCAATGTGCACCATGTACATGTATGGATGGTAGGCGAGAAGCCGGTGATGACGTTGCATGTGCAGGTGATCCCGCCACACGATCACGATGCCTTGTTGGATCAGATCCAACACTACCTGATGGATCACTATCAGATTGAGCACGCCACCATTCAGATGGAATATCAACCTTGTCATGGGCCAGACTGCCACCTGAATGAAGGGGTGTCTGGCCATTCACATCATCACCATTAATGGGACAGCGCGCGTGAGCCTCTTTCACGTGCGCTGTTGATCCACATCCGGCTGCCGTTGAGCGCAATAAAGGTCAGGATGATGTACTCCAGAGACATGGCGTAAACGCCCTGAAGTGCAAAAATAACGACGCTAATCACGTTAATAATCACCCACAACAGCCAGTTTTCCACATACTTACGCGTCATCAGAACCATTGCCACGATAGATAACACCATCATGCATGAATCCCAGAACGGGAAAGCGTCCGGTTGCAGTTCAGGCATCACAACCTGTAATCCTAATGCTTGCATGATCATGACTGCCACGCGGGTCAAAAATGCAAACACCGGATTGATAAATACCGTCATCAGACCAATCGAAACAACGCAAACCGCCAACCAGCTGAGTGCCTTCGGCAATGGCAACCAGCGAATTTTCAACTCCGCCTCGTTCTGACTGGTTTGTCGCGACCACGCATACCAACCGTAAATATTCGCGGCAAAGAAAAACACCTGTAATAGCAGGCTGGCATACAGCTGAATCTGAAAGAAAATAATGCCAAACAAGGTGACGTTGATCAGGCCAAAGAAGTAGTTGCTGATCTTCTCCAGACTGGCAAGGCCAATACACAGCAACCCGGCGATCGTGCCTACCGCTTCGATCCATGAGAGATCATAACCGCCTGCCCCTATTGGTATATGTACCAGGATATTCTGCACACTAAAAAAATCCATCTTTCCCCCAAAGCGTAACGTTACGCCTTATTATTCGTTATCCACGTAGTGTAGCCGCAAAATCCAGCATACGATTGAGCGGCACCAGCGCCCTCTCTCGCAGCCTTTCTTCAACATGAACCTCGTGATTGCTTCCTTCCTGTTCTAATGCCTCTGCGATGGCCTGAAGGCCATTCATGGCCATCCACGGACAATGCGCGCAGCTGCGGCAGGTTGCACCCTCACCTGCGGTTGGTGCTTCCAGTAACTCTTTATCTGGCACCGCCTGCTGCATTTTGTAGAAAATACCCCGATCGGTTGCCACAATAAGCCTCTGATGTGGCAATGTTTTCGCAGCAGCGATCAGTTGACTGGTGGAACCGACCGCATCCGCCATATCGACAATAGCTTGTGGTGATTCTGGATGCACCAGTATGGCAGCATCCGGGTATTCTTCTTGCAAGCGGGTTAACGCCTGAGTCTTAAATTCATCATGCACAATACAGGCACCCTGCCAGCATAGAATGTCTCCACCCGTCTGTTTTTGCACGTAACGCCCCAGATGTTTGTCGGGTGCCCAGATGATTTTTTCACCCAAACTATCAAGATGATCAATAAGTTCGACGGCAATGCTTGAAGTTACCACCCAATCTGCGCGCGCTTTTACCGCAGCAGAAGTGTTGGCGTAGACGACGACAGTACGATCGGGATGGGCATCGCAAAATGCGTTAAATTCTTCAACAGGGCAGCCGAGATCCAGTGAACATTCAGCCTGAAGTGTCGGCATCAGAATTGTTTTTTCCGGACTGAGAATTTTGGCGGTTTCTCCCATAAATCTCACCCCAGCGACTAACAAAGTAGAAGCGGGATGCTTTGCACCGAAGCGCGCCATTTCCAGAGAATCAGAAATACAGCCACCGGTTTCTTCTGCCAGTTGTTGAATTTCGGGATCGGTATAGTAGTGGGCAACCATCACCGCATTACGTTCTTTTAGCAGACGTTTTATCTTCTCGCGGTAATACGCTTTTTCATCAATGCTTAACGGCGTCGGCTTCGGGGGGAAAGGATAAATCGCCGTGTCTGGATCAAACATTACGCTCATCTTACCATCTCGTTTTACAGGCTTAACGTTAAAACCGACATTAGCGTAATATTCGCTGTTATCGGTGTAATTTGTTTTATATGCTAAACAAGATAGTCGAATGGTGGGGAAAAGTCACTCGAATTACGTATGAGATGCCGAATGCCACACTTTGCGTCTTATTCCTCCGACGTAAAGTTGTTTACGCAGCAAGCGCGGAGTATGTCATCAGGGTCAAGAATTGAAATTGAGAGATGCCTGAATAGCAAAAAAGCGCCTTTAGGGCGCTTTTTTACATTGGTGGGTCGTGCAGGATTCGAACCTGCGACCAATTGATTAAA
>PPYF01307498.1_pt1 | contig 16173 bp, 16 predicted proteins | sample 1559871 | NCBI WGS metagenome assembly PPYF01 (sample SAMN08240021, study PRJNA423297) | Human gut metagenome, whole genome shotgun sequencing project.
AAAACAAGTCTCATATGAACTTCATGCCCTTCGGGCAATTAAAATCTTTTTTAAAGATTTTAATTGAAGTTCAGTATAATTCAAGTAAAACACACGATAATGCAAAAAACAGCGGGAGGCCGACCGGCTTCCCGCTGTTTCCATAGTTACGTATCCAGACTTCTCAGCCGCTCGACGATGCTCTGCTTCACCGCCTGACGGTACATGACCGCCGGGATGGCACAGCCAAGCAGGAGGAAGGCGGGCAGCATGGCCAGTACCGGGGTGATGGTGTAGTGATAGCTGTAGAACCAGTAGGCGCTTTCCAGAAGCCGCCCCGCCAGCGGATTTATCGCGGCGGAGAGAAGCCCCGCGATCAGGCCGGAACCAAGGGTGTACAGCAGCCCCTCCCAGAGAAGCATGGTTTCCAGCTGACGGCCGGTCATGCCCACCGACTGCAAAACCGCGAATTCCCGGCTCCGCGCCAGAATGGCGGTCATCATGGCGTTGAAGAAATTCAGAATACCCACAATGCCGATGATGGCGCACAGCAGCCCGCCCAGAATCACAAAGGTCATCCGGAACTCCTGAAAATATGCCCGGTGGGTCGCCTTGCTTTCGTACATCAGGGGACTGTCGGGGTCGGAAGTGAGCTGGGCAAGGTAGCTTTCCGCGGCGGCCTCCGCCTCGGGACTGGGGGCGTCGAAGAGGTAGAGCATGGGGAACACGTTGTCCTCCCCGGCGTCCCGGTACAGGGCGTCCGCGCTGAGGATTGCCTCATAGCCCATGGTATAGAACCGGCTGCTCATGTTGTAGGGAACGTCCACCAGTGCGCAGACGGTGTAGTTTACGTCGTACGCAGTATCGCCGTTTCCATAGGTGACTTTGATTTTCTCGCCCACGGCGGGATAAATCCCGGGGTCAGGCAGCTTCCCGGAATCATCCAGATTCACGGCAATGGCGATGGCATGGCTGTCCGGTTCCCAGAGGGAATCCAAGCTGCCGTCGATCACCGTGAGCTTTTCTCCAAGCGTCGGGTCAAGCCCCTCTATCTGGGACGCCGCCTGCACCTTGTCGCCGTCTCTTGGCGTCTGGGCGAGAAGCGCGTCGATGTCCATATCCGTATTCCGGCTGTAGAAGGCGGCTTCATCCCGCCAGACGCTTTCCGGCAGATACATACCCACCCCGCCGGTCTGATAGGCAAAGCCCTCCAGAGAGTGCGCTGTGTTTGCCCGCACCGGTTCCACAGCCTCTTTGGTCAGGGAAAAACCCCGATAGTTAAAGTAGTCCGGTGTGCTGATGAGGAAGTCCGCGCAGCTTCGCCGGCTCAGGTATTTGTCCATGTCGAAGCCGCCGATAAACGTGACCAGCAGATTCAGCAGAACGACGGTCAGGGACAGCGACACCATCACGAGTGCCGTCTTCTTTTTATCTCTGCCTAAGTTGGCGGCGGCCATCTGAACAGGCGTGACTTTGCTGCCCTTCCGGTGCGTTTTCCCCGCCGACTGACGCTCGGTGTAGCGCACCGCCTCCACAGGAGAGACCCTCCCGGCAATTCGCCCCGGTCGGGCGCAGGAAAGCAGCACCGTCAGCAGGGCGAACACTGAGGAAAACAGGAATATCCATGGGGAAACGCTGACTGTGGTGTACCGGCCTCCCATCGTGGAGGTGGACATGGTGATGGGAACCGCCGCCGCGCCCACGCCGTAGCCCAGCAGCAGACCCACCGGAATGCCCAGCGCGCTCAGCAGCAGCGCCTGCTGGCGGATCAGCCGCCGCAGCTGCTTCGGCGTGACGCCGATGGTTTTGAGCAGTCCGTAGTAGCGGATGTCCCCCGCCACGGAGATCTGGAAAATGTTGTAGATCACCAGATATCCCGTAAACGCCACCAGAATCAGCACGGCGAGCATGGCAAGGATTCCCCCAACGCCCAGCGTGTCCCAAACTTGGGTGGCGGTATAGCCCCAGTTGACGCCGATGCGAAGCTGCCCCGCCTCCTCGCCGATGCTGTAGCCACAGTCCTCGCCAATTCTGGTCAGATCGTTTTCAATGTTCAGGGAGCTTCTCAGCATGACGCTCAAATCCGTGCGGAAGGGCTTTAAGCCTCCTGCCACAGCCAGCTTGTCAATCTTCTGGGCATATTCTTTGGAAACATTGAGGAAGTGGACGCTCAGCAGCTCGTCGTAGTCCCACCAGCCTACCAGCGTAAAGGTGTCGGTGACGTCCCAGCCCATCTGTTCTTTGTCCGCCAGCGTGTAAGTGACCTTCACCTGTGCCCCCAGCTCCGGCTTTACGCCGAGAAGCTCCAGAGCTTTGGTGTCCATGGTAATTTCGTTCCCGCTTTTCGGGGTGCGTCCCACCGTGGGCTGGGAAAAGCTCCACTTGGCGTTGTTGTCGTCCATGTAGCTGACTTCGGCGTAGTCCTTTTCAAAAGCGCCCTGCGTGGCAAGACCCAACACCGTCCGCACGCCCACGGCTTTGACGTCGGGATGTGCCGAAAGCACCGCGATCTGGTCTTCGTCCACGTCCTTGAACGCACCGTGGGCATACCCGCCGACAGAGCGGAACTGGTAGTTTTGGTTCGTCTCGTTGATGGACATTACGATGGTAAAGAGAGACGTGAACAGCAGGGCGGTCAGGGCGATGGCAAGCACCGCGATGATGTTCCGCTTTTTCGCGGACATCAGGGTCTTGAAGCTTAGATGGCGAATGCAGCTTCCGTTTTTCACCTTCATGCCGCTCACCTCACGATCCGCCCGTCCTCAATGCGGATGATCCGATCCGCCGTCTGGGCGATTTCCTCGTTGTGGGTAATCATGACGATGGTCTGGGCAAATTTCTGGCTGGTGACTTTCAGCAGGCTCAGCACGTCCTGACTGGTTCTGGAATCCAGATTGCCCGTAGGCTCATCCGCCAGAATGATGGCGGGGGCGGCGGCAAGGGCGCGGGCGATGGCCACCCGCTGCTGCTGACCGCCGGACAGCTGGCTGGGAAGGCTCCCCAGCTTCTTTTCAAGGCCCAGCGTGTTTACAATTTTGCCGAGAAAGTCCTCGTCCACCTGCCGCCCGTCCAGCTGGATGGGCAGGACGATGTTTTCCCTCGCGTTCAGCACCGGCACCAGATTGTAGCTCTGGAAGACAAAGCCGATCTTCCGCCTGCGGAAAATGGTCAGCGCTTCATCTTTCAGGGAAAAGATGTCCTTCCCGTCCACGATCACGCTGCCGGAGGTGGGCCGGTCAAGGCCGCCCAGCATGTGCAGAAGGGTGGATTTCCCGGAGCCGGAGGTGCCCACAATGGCGACAAATTCGCCGCTGTTCACACTCAGGTTCACGCCGTCCAGCGCCCGAACCTCCGTGTCCCCGGAGCCGTAGATTTTGCGCAGGTTTCTGGTTTCCAAAATACTCATAATAACCTCCCAAATAGAAAAGTCTGTATTGTTTTCACACTACAGACTTTACTACAGGATTCTTTCTACATTCTTTCCGGAATCTAACAGTGTTGACAGATTTCACGGGGGAGGTACAGGGAAAACGTGCTGCCCTCGCCCGGTTTGGAGCTGACCTTCACATAGCCGCCCTGCCCCTCCGCGATCTGACGCACCAGATACAGCCCGATGCCCACGCCTTCCTCCGTGGGATTGCTTAAGCCCCGATAGAAGCGCTGAAATACCTTCGGCTGCTCGTCCTCCGGTATCCCCGGCCCGTTGTCCGCTACGTGAATGGCCGAAAACATCTGGTAGGCGGACGCGGACACACGAACCGCCCCGCCGGCGGGGGTGTACTTGACGGCGTTGTCCAGCAGGTTAAATACGGCTTCCTCCGTCCATTTTGCGTCGAAAACCGCTTCGGCATCCGTGGGAAGGAGGGTGATGGAAATGTTTTTTCCCCGGCCTTCGGCTCCAGCTGGGATACCGCCGAGGATAGAACGCCCTGAAGCGCCCCCGGCTCCGGGCGCAGGGCGATCACCCCGGATTCCAGCCGGGAGGTCTTCACCAGCGCTTCAATGAGACTTTGCAGCTTCTTCGTTTGGGCGTCCAGCGCGTCCAGACACACCGTGTTCCCCGGCTGCTCCCGCAGGAGCTGGGCGTAGAGCAGAATGTTGGCAATGGGTGTTTTCGTCTGGTGGGAAATGTCCCCAATCAGGGTTTTCAGCTTTTCCTTTTCCGTGCTGACGTTCCGAGCGGATACCGTGGACGCCGCGAGGTAGTGCGCCAGCTTGCTTTCCAGCGCGGAAAGCAGCGTCTCGTCGAAGCTGTCCTCCGTAAAGTCCCCCCGCATGGCATCGGTAAGCATCTCATTCAGCTTTTCCAGTGTCCGGTGGGTCTTCCGGCGCTCACACCAGACTGCGGCGGCGCAGAGGACGATTGCCGCCGCGAGAATTCCGTATCCCAAGGCTGTCATATCACTTCACCGCCCATGTGTAGCCGAGGCCGTACACCGTTTTCAGGTATTGGGGGCTGGACGGGTCGTCCTCCAGCTTGCCCCGCAGACGCTTCACCGTGACGGACAGGGCGTTCTCGTCCACAAAATCCGCCCCGTCCGTCCAGATGCGGTCAACAAGAACGCCCCGGGACACGGTCTGCCCACGGTTCTCCACCAGCAGCCGCAGGAGCTTCTGCTCCGTCTTGCTCAGCTCAATGGGTTCACCGTTCTTCCAGAACGCCATCCGCTCAAAATCGAACCGGAAGCCGTCCAGTTCCACGCAGGAGAATTTCACTCTCCGGCGAAGCTGGGCGTTCACCCGCGCCCGGAGAATTGCCAGGGAAAAGGGCTTCGTGATGTAGTCGTCCGCCCCGGATTCCAGCCCGGTGACCACGTCCATCTCCAAGTCATTTGCCGTCAGGAGGATCACGGGAACGGCTTCCCCCTGCCGCACCTCCCGCAGCAAATCCAGAGCGCTGCCGTCCGGGAGATTCACGTCCAGAATCAGCAGGTCAAATTTCTTCTGCGCCAGCATTTCCCGCGCCTGAGAAAGTGTCCCGGTCAGGGCGATCGTCACATCCGGGTCTTGCAGCGCCAGCTGAATGCCCCTGCCCAGCGTCGTGTCGTCTTCCAGCAATAAGATCTCCCGCATATCATGCACCTGCCTTTTTTGTCCCATCATAGCACATGCGCCAAAGAAAGTCGATGCCGGCGTTTCTTAAGATTCCATTTCGGGAAAAGTTTCCCCGATTTGCGCCAAAAAAGGGATTGCGATTCTTAAGGGAGCGTGATATACTGATGGTATATATACCATCTAATAAGAGGAGTGACCCCTATGGCCATTACAAGCGCAAGTCTGCCCGCGAAAAAACGGATTCTCACCGTCTGTGTTCGGCTCTTTCTGGAAAAGGGCTACAAACGTTCGACGCTGGCGGAGATCATTGAAAAAGCCGACGTTTCCTACAGCACCTTCCAGAATATTTTCCGTGCCAAGGACGGCGTCCTGACGGAGCTGGTGGAATTCATGTTCTCCAACCAGTTCGCCATGGCGCGGGGGGAGGCGGGGGCGAAGCTGCCGCCGGTGTACGTCTACGCGGTGGAGACGGCCATCCAGATGACCCTGACGGAGCTGAACGAAAATCTCCGGGAAATCTACATCGAAGCCTACACCGAGAAGGAGGCCTCCGAATATATTCTCCGGGAGACGGCGAAGGAGCTGCACGGCATTTTTGGCAGCTACCTGCCGGACGCCACAGAGCGGGACTTTTACGATATGGAGATCGGCTCGGCCAGCATCATGCGCGGCTATATGGCGCACCCCTGCGACGGGGAGCTGACGCTGGAAAAGAAGCTAAGGCTGTTTCTCACCATGAGCCTGCGGGCGTACAACGTCCCGAAGGAAGAAGTGGAGCAGGTCATCCGCTTCGTCGAGGGGCTGGACATCCGGGGAATTGCCGAACAGGTGATGCAGAAGCTGTTCAAGGCACTGGCCATGCGCTACGAATTTTCCCTCACCGGGCTGACGGAGCCTGGGAAGGAATAAGTCAATAGGTATTGCAAGGGAGTACTCCATTGCATCGGGATAGATCCCGATGCAGTTGTCCGCCAGCCAGCGGTTGATGTGGCTCTGCTTCCACGCCTCCTTCATGCGGTCGCCGAAAATGGCAGCCTGCGCCGCGACACCCTTTTCCAGCCGGTTCTCCATGGTGGTCGTGGCCTGTCCGGGCAGGGGAAGGGCAATCCCGCTGCGGCTGAACACGTCGTTGGTCGCGTTCAGGAAGGGCAGCATCCGGACATAGCCCAGGTAATCCACCGCCTGATAGACGCACTCCTTCACCATGACCGGCGTCACGCCGTTTTCCATCGCCCGGGGCAGAATTTCCTCGTAGGCATCCACACCGCCGCAGCCGATCAGGGTCGCCAGAATGGCAAGATACCGGGTCTCCCCGGGAAGCTGCTGGCCGTCTTCGTTCACGACCTCGTCAAAGGCGAAATGCTCAAATCGTTCCGCAAATTCCGGGTCTGTTTTCTTCCAATCCATTGTGAACACTTCCTTTCTACTTTTATTGTAGTAACATGCCGGGAAAGAATCAATATACCATTTTGCCTTGACATTTTCTCTCAATACTGCTACGATGGAGGCAGTGTCGAAGAAGGGCTGCCGGTGGGCGGCTTTTCAAAAAATTGTGAGTTAGCTGAATCTAACTCATTAAAATTCGAGGGTGAGAAAATGGAACGAAAGGACGCCATCCGCAACGCCTACCGCATGACGGGCAGCGGCAATTTCTATGACGGTATGATAACCTGCTCCACGTTACACAGACGGGAAGCCCCTGCCCGTTAACGGATTTTTCCGCTTCCTCTCCAAAGTCGGCGACGGAATGATGAAAATGCAGATCGTGAAAATCGGCTTCGGGGAATAGAGAAAGCGCATAAGCAAGGTCATCCATACAGGAAAGCGGGAGCTGCCGACACGGCGGCTCCCGCTTTCGTTCGGCAGGCAGGGGGAATGTCTCATACTGAACTCCAATTAAAATCTTTAGAAAAGATTTTAATTGCCCGAAGGGCAAGGAGTTCATATGAGACTTGTTTCAAAATGATAGAGGTTGGTAAATCCACAGGCACAGGCGATTTCGGAGATGGAAAGGCAGGATGTACCGATCAGCAGCTCTTTTGCCTTGACGATACGCGCGTTAAGAATATATTTCTTGGGAGACATGGAATACTGCGCCTTGAACATCCGCCGGAAATACCCCACGCTGACGTTTATCTCGGCGGCGATCTGATCGATGGTCAGTTCCGGGTCGGCATAATTGCGTTCCATGTAGGACACAGCGGTGGAAAGCAGGGGATTGCTCGTTTCGGATGCCAGCATGAGCTGACTCAGCATTTCATAGAAAAGACCCATCGCTCTGGCGTAACAAAACGGCTGGTTGTAGAAGCAAAGGTTTTTGATGCGCTCATAGGTTTGCAGATAATATTGGGGATTGGAGATTTCGAATACCGCAAACTGCCGGTCGTTGAGGGAATGATCGCAATAGAAGTTGATGAGCGGATAGTTGCCCCCTTTTTCTCCGTTCAGCAGATACGATCTGCCCATTGGCAGCAAAACCGCATGGTAATAGTCAGACAGATACTGCCTGTTTTCATACTCATACAGGATTCTGCCGCCGTCCGTCCCGCAAAACGTCAGGCCGTAGCAATACCGGTTTGTGATCGGCCGCTTGGTTCCTTTGGCGATCGGGATGGTCATTACATCGAATAATTTCGTCACGACAATATCATCCAGTTCCATACGTCCTCCTGCTCTTTTGTACAAATAACAAAAGCCAAAATTAGCTAACATGACTATGCGCCTAAAATATAGGGTCGAAAACATCAAATAAAGTTCGCTTATTGCATTTACATCCGGGCATCTGTCGGATATAATCCATATCAGGAAATATAAACGCTGATTCGACGATTGTCAAGAAAAATGTGAGATCATTTGGGAAAAAAGAGGGGAAGAACTCCAAGAATTGCGTGTTATATGGCTAAAACAAGGGCTGCTTGTTATAAACAGGCTGCAAAAAAGAAGATAGCAAATGTGCGCTGCAGGTCTGGCTTTTGATTGGCGGCATGGATTCCTTTTGCCAAAGAAACAGAAAAGCAGTGCCGAAAATATCAGCCTATATCTATTTTATCAACTTCGTTACGCACCGGACAGGTGCTGAAGAATCACAAACAGGAAAGGACAGAAAATCAATGAGCTTTCAAGGAAAAACTGCCGTAATCACCGGCGCATCCTCCGGCATTGGTTTGCTTTGCGCCCAATGCTTTGCTGAGCAGGGCGCAAACATCGTCATGCTGGCAACCAATCCGACGAAGCTTCAGTCGAAGGTGGACGCGCTTACTGCCAAAGGTTATCACGCCATCGGCATTCCCACCGACGTGAGAAACTACGCCCAGGTCGCGGACGCCTTCCAAAAGGCAAAGGAAGCGTTCTCCACGATTGATATCGTTATAAACAGTGCGGGCGGTTCTGAGATCCGCATCTGCGGCGTGGAGCGGGGGACCCCCTTCCAGGATGTTCCCATTGAGGTGTTTGACTGGGGCCTGGACGTAAATCTCAAGGGTCCATTCTACATGGGGCACGCCGCGATGAAGTACATGGCAGAGCAGAAAAGCGGCGTGATCATCAACATCGGCTCCATCACCGGAGCAGAAGCTTCCTGCGGAGACGTCGCCTATGCCACAGCAAAGAGCGGCGTCATGAACGGGCTGACAAAGTCTCTGGCGTTGGTGGGCGCGCCCTACGGGGTACGGTGCTGCTGTGTTTCTCCCGGGCCGGTGCTGACGAGAGATGCCATGGCGAATATGAAGACGCTGCTGGGACGCGCCGCCGAACCTCAGGAGATCGTGGACCTGATCATGTACCTTGCCTCTGACAAGGCTGCCTTCATCACCGGAGAGAACATTCTCATTGACGGCGGACGCTTTATTATGAAGAACAAGGAGTAAATTGGATGCAAGCAAAAAAACCAAGTTTCCTCAGCAATGACCACGCACTGCTGACCGCAATGGTGCAGCTGGGAGACCCGGAAAGCTGCGTTACGCTGATACGGAATTCCGCGGCGTCCGGTGCGGAGGCTTTTGGAATTCAGCTGTGCTACATTGAGCAGAAGTACAAGACCGAGGAAACCTACCGATACATTTTCAGCCGCTGCGGAAACAAGCCGATTTACATTACCAACTACCGGCAGAGGGAGAACACCGGCCTTACAGACGACGATCTGGCTGAAGGAATGCTGCTTGGCCTGAAGGCGGGGGCAACGCTGGTGGACGTAATGGGCGACCTGTATGACCCTTCCCCCCTGGAGCTTACCCAAAATCCTGCGGCCATTGAAAAGCAGCGTGCTCTGATCGACCGCATCCATGAAAACGGCGGAGAGGTTCTGATGTCCTCCCACACATGGCAGTATCTCACACCTGAGCAGATCCTTGATATTACCAAAGCGCATGAAGCCCGGGGCGCAGACATTACCAAGATCGTGACCTGCGCAAACACGGAGGAGGAGCTGCTTTCCAACTTTGAGGCAATGCGCCGGATGAAGAAGGAGCTTAACATCCCGTTCCTCTTCCTTGCCAACGGCGCGCACTGCAAGCTTCAGCGTATCGTGGGGGCATATTTCGGCTCATGCATGGTGCTGTGTGTGTATGAATACGAAAACCACACCTCCCGTGAGCAGCCGCTGCTGCGCTCGGCCAAGCTGGTTATGGACAATATCGACTGGGATCCTTACCGCGTGTAAGGGACATAAAGTCGCAGGTAAGGGAGAATCAAAATGTCCTATGAAAACCTGATGCGTCCCATCCGGATCCAGAACATGACGCTCAGAAACCGCGTCATGATGGCGCCGATGGGGACAAACCTGGCAAATCCCGATGGGAGCATTTCCGAAGAACATAAAAACTATTATCAGCTCCGCGCCAAGGGCGGTACCGGTCTGATCGTGGTGGAAAATGCCTGCGTGGCGTTTCCTCTCGGTTCAAATGGCACCACACAGCTGCGGCTTGACCATGACAGCTTTATCCCCCATATGTACGAGCTTACCGAAAAGGTTCACGCATGGGGATGCAAGATCTCCATTCAGGTCAACCATGCGGGCAGCGCCGCGATACCGTCGCGAATCGGGCAGCAGCCTGTCTCGGCGGGCGATATTCCCTGCAAGACCGGCGGCGTTATTCCCAGAGCGCTGAGTACCGAAGAAGTGTATGCACTGGTGGGAAAATACGCGGATGCCTGTAAGCGGGCGCAGATGGCCGGATTTGACGCTGTTGAAATCCATGCGGGTCACAGCTATCTGGTCAGCCAGTTCATCTCCCCGACCACCAATAACCGCACGGATGAATTCGGCGGAAGCGCGGAAAACCGGGCGCGGTTTTTGAAGTGCATTCTTCAGGAAACCAGGAAACGTCTGGGGCGGAACTTCCCCATCGCGATACGCATTTCCGCAGATGAGCTGGTGCCGGGCGGCAACACGCTGGAAGATACCCTCGGCTGGCTGCCCTACGTGGATGAATACGTCGACCTTTACGACGTATCCGCCGGCCTGAATGATTCCATTGAGAAGATGATCGACAAGGCGGATCTTCCGGACGGATGGAAGCGTTACCTATCCAAAGCCGTGAAGGAAAAGACCGGCAAGCCGGTCGTCATCTCCGGCAACATCCGCGACCCGCACATCGCGGAGGACATCATCGCCAGCGGCGACGCGGACATCGTCGCAATGGGAAGATCGCTGATTGCAGACCCGGAATGGTGCAATAAGGTTCGCGACGGCCGGGAAGACGAGCTGAGAAAGTGTATTTCCTGCTGCATTGGCTGCGTCGGCAACCGGATGGGCAGCGACCGCCCGATCCGCTGCACGGTCAATCCTGCAGTGACCCAGGGCGATACCTGCAAAAAGCGCAAGGTCAATAAACCCTGTAAGGTCATGGTGATCGGCGGAGGAACCGCCGGGCTGGAAGCGGCGTGTACCGCTGCGGAGATCGGATGCGACGTAACGCTGGCAGAGCAAAGCGGCAGCCTTGGCGGACGAGCCGCCTGTCTCTGCGATCTGCCGGAAAAGCGCAGAATGAACGATTTCGTCACCTATCTGAAAAACCGTACCGCTCGACTGAAAAATATCAAGGTGGTGCTGAACGCGGCTGTTACGAAGCAGGTGGCCGCCGCCGAAAACCCGGATCTGATCGTCTGCGCCACCGGTTCCAAAATCGCAACGCCAAACATTCCCGGCTTGCTGGATAACCTTGCAGAAGGCAATATCATGACCGTGGACGGCGTGATCGCGAAGGTGACGGAAGGCGGCTTCCCCCACAGCATGGCGGGAAAACAGGCCGTCATCATCGGCGGCGGCGCGGCGGGACTTGACCTGGTGGAGTTCTTCGCCGTCCGCGGCGCGGCGGTCACCGTTGTCGAGATGACGAACACCATTGGAAACGGCATGGACCTGGTCTCCAGGGTCTCCATCCACAACATTATGCGCGAGAAGCATGTGCGTCAGATGCCCGGCACAAAGCTGCTGGAGGTCAAGGCACACAGCTTTGTGACCGATGCAGGGGAGCTGCCCTTTGACTATGGCTGCATCTGTCTCGGCCTGAAAGCCTGCAATCCCCTGTTTGAAGAAATGAGCGCCGTTGCAAAAACCGTGGCGGTGGGCGACGCAAAGCTTGCCCCCAGACTAATCATCGACGGGACGAGAGAGGCGCGGCAGATCGTGAACACGCTGGAAGCCATGGGATATCTGGACTGACTTCCGGAATTCCCCGCGAAACAAATTTACCCGTATTTTATTTGGTGCGAGCATGTGCAGCCAAAGAAAATAAAAAACAAAAAAGGAGAAACAAAAATGAAGAAACTGATCGCAATGCTTTTGTCTTTGGTAATGATCCTTTCCCTGTTTGCCGGATGCGGCAACGACAAGCCCGCCGCTTCCGAAGCGCCTAAGGCCGCCGAGGAATCCAAGGCAGCGGACGCCACGAACGCCCCGGTCAAGCCTGTTGTGATTAAGTACAGCACTGCCGAGTCTCCCACCAGCGTTCTGGCGCAGGTGATGACCGATCTGATCGCCGAGGTCGATGAAAAGTCCAACGGTACGATCATTTTTGAGCCGTACTATTCCAACGAGCTGGGCTCTCTGGCCGACGTTACGGAGCAGATGACTCTGGGCGGAAACCTGATGGCGAACGCTTCCGGCGACTTCTATGCCACCTACGGCTGCCCCGACATTCTGTCCAGCGCCCTGTTCTATGCCGTTCCCGACAAGGAAGCCCTGCAGAAGCTGAATGCCTCCGACCTGTTCGCCTCCTGGTGCGACCAGATCGAGGAAGCCTCCGGCATCAAGATCCTGTGCTGCAACTGGGCTGCCGCGCCCCGCAACATCATCTCCACCAAGCCCATTAACAGCGTTGCCGACATCAAGGGCCTGAAGATCCGCGTTCCCGGCACGGCTGCCGATGCCTTCTTCTCCGCTCTGGGTGCATCCACCATGTCCATGCCCTTCTCCGAGGTTTACTCCAATCTGGATTCCGGCATGATCGAAGCAGCCGAGGCTGCCCTGGGCGGCCTGTACGACTACGCTCTGCATGAAGTCGCCAAGTACGTTTTCCTGTCCGAGCATTCTCTGGCACCTGCCTGTGTTGCCATCAGCTCCAGCGTCTGGAATGAACTGACCCCTGAAAATCAGAAGATCCTGAAGGATGCTCTGGTGAAATACGGCGACATCTATACCCAGAAGTGTCTGGATCTGAACGATGAGTACCGTGCCAAGATGGAGGAGGCCGGCGTTACCTTTGTCGAGCCTTCCGCAGAGGATATCGAGGCCATGAAGGCTGCCGGTGCTGCAAGCTTTGCCGCATTCCCCGAGCTGTCTGACGGCCTTGCCGAAAAGCTGGCTGCGGCCATTTCCTGATTTGGAAAAACGACCCCGGAAATTGTACCATTATGAAAAAGAAAGTCATTTTCCTTCTGAAGCACTGGGAGGATATTATCGCGGCCACGGCGCTTACCACCATGACGTTTGCCGCTGTCATGAACGTGATCACCAGGTACGTGTTCAAGCATCCCTTTACCTGGGCAGAGGAGCTGCAGTGCATCTGCCTGACCTGGGCGGCATTCCTTTCTGCAGCGGTGGGATATAAAGAGAACCTGCACTTCGGGCTGGATTTCATTGTAGACCGCTTGGGAAAACTGAAGCCTCTGGTTCACCGGCTGGTCACCTTCGTTGGCATCTTCCTGTTTGCCTACCTGTGCTTCCTCTCCGTTCAGTTTATGATGACTACCAGCAAGCACACGATTTTCTTCAGACTGCATTACGCCTATATTTTCCTGGCACCGGCACTGGGCTTTTTCAGCATGACGCTGTATTCCGTGATTTACTTTATTGAATCCTTCGTTCACCCGGATCGGTACAACCAGCGCTATCTGAAGAGCTACGATGATGAGGACGCAGGAGAAAAGGAGGGACAGCAATAATGACATTTTTGCCCCTGATTATTCTGGCGATCTGTTTTGCCCTGGGCATGCCCGTGGCATACGCCATGATCTGCTGCGTGATCCCTTATTTCATCGCAGATCCCTATATGTCGGCCAATATCATCATTCAGAGAATGGTCGCCAATACCGAGTCCACCTCCATGATGGCAGCGCCGTTCTTCATCATCGCAGGCGCCATCATGAACTACTCCGGCATCAGCAAACGGATTTACGACTTTGCCGGCGCCCTGGTCGGACACCTGGTGGGCGGTCTGGGTCACGTGAACGTGATCGTGTCTGCCATGATGGGCGGCATCTCCGGCTCCGGACTTGCGGATGCGGCCTATGACTGCAAGGTGCTTCTGCCTCAGATGGAAGCCCACGGCTATTCCAGAGCGTACAGCGGCGCGCTGTCGGCGGCAACGGCTGTGATCACCCCGATCATACCGCCCGGAGTGAGCCTGGTCATGTTCGCCGTGCTGTGCGAGGTCTCCGTCGGAAAGCTGCTGACTGCCGGCTATATTCCCGGCCTGATGCTGACGGTGGCCATGCTCCTGCTGAACCACTTCATCTGCAAGAAGCGGGGCTATCAGGCAGAGCGCACCGAGCGCGTCGACGGAAAGACCCTGTGGAAGCTGTTCAGAGAAGCCGCATGGGCGTTGGCGATCCCCTTCGGTCTGGTTCTGGGCCTGCGCATTGGCATCTTCAACGCGACCGAGGGCGCGGCTGTCATTGCAGCGTACTCCCTGTTCGTAGGCAAGTTCGTCTACAAGGAACTGAAGTGGAAGGACATCCCCGCCATCCTGAAGGAATCCGTTCAGGGCGTGGGCCCCGTGCTGATGATCCTGTGCGCCAGCAATGTTCTGAGCTATTATCTCAGCTGGGAGCGGATTCCCCAGATGCTGACCCAAAGCATGATCGCGCTGTGCCACAACAAGTATGTATTCCTGATCCTTGTAAATCTGCTGATGCTGGTAGTCGGCATGTTCCTGGACAGCTTCGCGGCCATGATCATTATCGCCCCCCTGCTCGCGCCGGTCGCCACCGCTTTCGGAATCAATCTTGTGCATTTCGGACTGATGCTGTGCCTGAATATTACCATTGGCTGCATCACCCCGCCCTTCGGCTCCTACATTTTCGTCGTCAGTTCCACCGGACGCATCAAGACGGAGAAGCTGTACAAGGAGCTGGTTCCCTTCATCATTGTGTGCCTGGTCACCTTGGCTCTGGTGACGTTCATACCGTGGTTCTCCATGGTCATTCCCAATCTGATCTACGGTGCATAGTAAAATTTAAGCAGCAAAAAACGAGGAACGGAATTTTCCGTTCCTCGTTTTTTGCTGCCGGAAAGTATGGTCATACTGAACTTCAATTAAAATCTAAAAAAATTTTTTAATTGCCCGAAGGGCATGAAATTCATATGAGACTTGTTTTGTGATTTCTTTCCTTATAAATCACAAAACCGGCAGCGCCATTAGGCGATGCCTTCCTGCTGTCGCCGACGGTTCCCGGAGAGACCGCGTTTACTGTGATACCGTTTTTCATGACTTCCTTGGCCAGCGCTTTCGTAAAGCCGATGACGGCGCCCTTGGTCATGGAATAATCGGCCATGGTGGCTATGCCGTAGACGCCGGCAACGGAGGCAATGTTGATGATTCGCCCGTAGTTTTGGGCGATCATGCCGTTTATGACAGCCCGGGTCACATACATGGTTCCCAAAATGTTGATGTCGATTTTCCGCTTCCACCAGGCGCTGTCGGACTGAGCAAAATCGTAGAAAGTTTTCCAGAGCCCGGCATTGTTCACCGCAATGTCAATGACGCCGAACCGATCCATTGCGTCTTTGCAGACCTCGTTTACGCGCTGTTCGTCACTGATATCGCACTGGTAAACCGCGGCACCTACCGGATACTCTGCCAGAGACGCTTTTACCGCGTTCAGGCCGTCAAGGTCAATGTCCAGAAGGACGACATTGGCGCCGTGCTTTGCAAAACTGATTGTGGCTGCGCGGCCGATCCCCATAGATGCGCCGGTGATCAGGGCGGTTTTTCCTTTGAATTCAAATTCCATAGCAGTTATCTCCTTTTATGCGTTCGTGTCGGGTACAGTACACATTATACATGACGTTCTGCACCCTGAAAATGGGATAACAGGCTCTGTTTTGACCTTTTCAGACCAATGTAAGGAGCAAATGCCGTCCAGCCGGCGTTTGGCAATGGCTTACCGGACCATTGCATTCAGATGGGTTCGAGTCCTGACCAGGACATAACAACAGGGATACCCCACCAGGGTATCCCTGTTATTGGTGCCGCTGACCGGGCTCGAACCGGTACTCTGGAAACCAGAACGAGATTTTAAGTGCTATCCCTTATTCCTACAGTAGCGTAAGATAGCAGCCTCAAGCTGCCAGTATTTATGACGGTATTTCACCGTATTCATGGCATTTAATCCGCATTTTGAATGACAATGTTCGGATTTCTACGGAAACCAGTCTTGAAAACGCGAATAGTCATTTGAAAAGATTTGATGTGGATTTTGATGAGTTGAGGGGATATTTGAGCGGATATGCACTGTCCAGGTCTCCCAGACAGGGAGGAAATTTCATGCAGAGCAGAAAATACTATGAAGCCTATTGGAGCCAGTACGATGATGTTGTAACCCTGAACGAGTTCCGCAAGATGCTCGGCGGTTTGGGAGAGGTTCAGGCCAGACGGCTGCTTCAAAACAAAACTGTTAAGAGCTTCAAAATTCGTGGCG
>PPYF01370669.1_pt1 | contig 16168 bp, 13 predicted proteins | sample 1559871 | NCBI WGS metagenome assembly PPYF01 (sample SAMN08240021, study PRJNA423297) | Human gut metagenome, whole genome shotgun sequencing project.
GGGATGGCCTGAAAGCATTATGCATATTCTATTTTTCCTCTCTGTTATCCGCGGTTGCCTGCAAAACCGCGTCCATGAGCCTCACCCACCGGGAGTCAGCTCTCCCCTTTTAAAAATCAAAATAATCATTCACTTTAAATGAAACGTATTTTTATTTATTTTCTTGAGAAATAACTGAGAGTAAGGTCAAGATTTGACCGGCGCAAAAAATAGACAGGATCAGAATTGAGAGTGATATCACTCAAAACAGACGGTTACGCGAAGAGACAAAGCCCGCACGGCGCTGTGCGGGCTTGAGAGGAAGGTCTTAGCTTTTGCCAGAAGTGCGACGCTGTAGCTGGTCGCGCAGATTTGGCGGCGTGCCTTTAATGGTGAGAGTATCGGTTGCCGGATCCCAGTAAATACGCTCACCCAGCAGCATGGCATCGAAGTTAATCGTCAGCCCGCCGCCGCTACCGGCAAACTTGGTTAGCTGGCGCAGCGTACTGCGGTCCGCCGGGAAGCTCTCTTCCAGCTCGTAGCCTTTCTCAGCGGTAAACTCGCTGAAGCTCACTTCACTGACGCCGGAAAGCTCTTTTGACAGCGATTCCAGCTCAATTTCTTCCCCCGCCTGCAGCTGCTCGTTGCAGTAGGTATACACCTGCTGGCGCACGTTTTGGCGTTCATTTTTATCGAGCTGCGCTTCGGCAGCAAAATCGTCAACGGCTTGCAGCAGCCCACGGTTTTGCACCTTGGCGTTCAGCCCTTCGCTCGCGCCAAGGAAATCCATGAAGAAATCGGCCACTTTGCGCCCGACCCGGCCTTTGAGGAAGGTCAGATAACGCGTTGACTCAGGATTGGTTTCCCACTCGGTCAGATCAATGCGCGCCACGATATCCGCATGGTTGATATCCAGATAGTGGGTCGCACTGATATCCAGCTGTTCGTTGACGCGCATGCTGTTCAGGTTATTCAGCACCGCAACCAGCAAATACTCTACCGCCAGATAGCGGTAGTGGCAAAACAGCACGATACCGCCGTCAGCAAACGGGTATTTCGCCAGCTCATCGCGCAGACGACCGGTGGCGGCACGGCTGAATGCGAGGAAATCCTCTTCGCCCTGACGCTGCAGTTTTAGCGCCTGCGCCAGTTCGCTCTCTTCGGTAAACAGGCCGTAAGCTTTGTTTTTCGCACTATACACCCGATGCAGCTCAGCCATCATCTCTTCAACCGGTGCGGTGGGCTCCAGCAGCGAATCGCGCAGCACAACGTCCAGGTTTTGCTCGTCGCGTTTGACGAGCTGATGCAAAGCAATCTGGTCGATATCCAGACTCATGTTAAACTCTCCTTTAAGATCGGGTGTATTCAACCACCCCCGATGCAACAGTGCAACACGCACATTACCGCAGTGGTGGCAGTATAATGGCGAAAGGATAACGCGTTACGCTGAAAAAAAGCGGAAAAAATACTGCTGCTACGGTAATATACTGCCCTTTAATGAACGGACCGATTTCGATTTATGCCACAACAATCCCGCTACAGTGATGAACACGTCGAACAGCTGCTGAGTGAGCTCGCCAACGTACTGGAAGAACATAAGACCCCAACCGACCTGTCTTTGATGGTGCTGGGTAATATGGTCACCAATCTGATTAACAGCAGCGTCGCTCCGGCTCAACGCCAGGCTATCGCGCGTTCTTTCGCCCAGGCGCTGCAGTCTTCTATTAACAGCGATCCTGCGCACTAAGGGTACAAGCAACAGTTTATGGTGACTCATCGTCAGCCTTACCGAGAAAAAGTCTCCCAGATGGTTAGCTGGGGACACTGGTTCGCCCTGTTCAACATGCTGTTGGCCATGGTGCTCGGTAGTCGCTATCTTTTTGTCGCCGACTGGCCGACGACGCTGGCAGGACGCATTTACTCCTACATCAGCCTTGTCGGGCATTTCAGCTTTTTGGTGTTTTCCGCCTATCTGCTGATCTTGTTCCCCCTGACCTTTATCGTCATGTCCCAGCGCTTAATGCGCTTCCTGTCCGCCATCCTGGCGACGGCTGGCATGACGATGCTGCTTATCGACAGCGAGGTCTTTACCCGCTTCCACCTGCACCTCAATCCGGTGGTGTGGGAACTGGTCATAAACCCCGACCAAAATGAAATGGCGCGCGACTGGCAGCTGATGTTTATCAGCGTGCCGGTGATTTTGCTGGTCGAGATGCTCTTTGCCACCTGGAGTTGGCAAAAACTGCGTAGCCTAACGCGCCGCCGCCACTACGCGCGCCCTGTTGCCTGGTTCTTCTTCGCCTCCTTCATCGCTTCACACGTGATGTATATCTGGGCTGATGCCAATTTCTATCGTCCGGTGACCATGCAGCGCGCCAACCTGCCGCTCTCTTATCCGATGACGGCGCGCCGTTTCCTGGAAAAACACGGTCTGCTGGACGCCCAGGATTATCAGCGTCGCCTGATTGAACAAGGCGATCCTGAAGCGGTTTCCGTTCAATACCCGCTGAGCGACTTGCGCTATCGGGATATGGGCGCTGGCAAAAATGTGCTGCTGATTACCGTCGACGGCCTGAACTACTCGCGCTACGAGCAGCAGATGCCATCGCTGGCAAACTTTGCGAACAGCAACGTTAACTTCACCCAACATATGAGTGCTGGCAACACCGCGGACAACGGTATCTTCGGCCTGTTCTACGGTATTTCACCGGCCTATATGGACGGCGTGCTCGCGGCGCGTATGCCTGCAGCGCTGATTAGCGCGCTCAACCAGCAGGGCTATCAGCTGGGGCTGTTCTCCTCTGATGGCTTTACCAGCCCAATTTATCGCCAGGCGCTGCTGTCTGACTTCTCCCTGCCGCCGAGTAAGTCACAAAACGACATGCAAACGGCCAGCCAGTGGATAAACTGGCTACAAAATAACGCGCAGGATGAAAACCGCTGGTTCTCGTGGGTTTCGTTCAACGGCACGACCGTCAACACGGCTGAACTGAGCGATCGCCAATATAGCCGCGCAGCCGCTGACGTTGACACGCAGGTAGGTCGAGTACTGGATGCGCTCCGCGAGTCCGGCAAACTTGATGATACGGTCGTCATTATTACCGCAGGACACGGCATTGCGCTCAATAACCAGACGAGCAACTCCGATTGGTCACGCGCGCGACTTCAGGTTCCGTTAGTTATCCACTGGCCGGGGACACCGGCACAGCGTATTGATATGCTAACCGATCATAAAGATATTATGACTACCCTCATGCAGCGCCTGCTGCACGTCAGCACGCCAGCGAATGAATACTCGCAGGGGCAGGATCTGTTCAGTGCGACCCGTCGCCACAATTGGGTTACCGCTGCGGATAACAGCACGCTGGCGATTACCACACCGACCATTACGGTGGTGCTCGACCATAACGGCCACTATAAAACGTGGACCGCCTCCGGCGAGAAAGAGCACGATCCGAAACCGCAGCTCAGTTTGCTGCTACAGGTGCTGACCGAGGAAAAACGCTTCATCGCTAACTGATTGATTAATTGTGAATCAGTCGGCGGTTGCCCTCTTGCAATCAGCGATAAAAGCGGTAGTATTTTACCCATGCATCGGCACGTAGCGCAGCCTGGTAGCGCATCGTCATGGGGTGGCGAGGGTCGAGAGTTCAAATCTCTCCGTGCCGACCAACCGTTAAATGGCAATCATGAGCTTAGGCTCCTGAAAAGGTCGTTATCGTACCCGCGGTGTAACACCGCGGGTATTAGCTAACTTTATCTGCCCTATCCTCTGCTTCTTCCGCAAAACCCAATCAACTGATCGCCTATGTATCAATGAGAAGGCGTCGCCACTATGATTGACCCATGGTAAGACCCAAACGGTCGCTAACGCCCATATGCAACACGGGCAATGCGATACGCTCGATGACTAAGGATTGTTGATTCTATCGATTGACGGACACAAGCGATTGAAGGATTTATCGAAGAGGCTATCAAAGCCCCCTCTTATTTTTACTACGGCCCTTAATTAGTAGTGATATCCACCGCCGGAACGACCACCACCAATGTGATCACCCCCGCCTAATCCATGAGCGCTATTGCTATTAGCAGCATTATTAGAACCATTACCAGTACCACTGTGGTCATGACTACCGCTATTGGTTCCACGTCCGTTACTCCATGACTCACCTGCAAAAGGTGGATGTTTAGAAACTACATAACCCGGTTGGGTTGTTGTTACAGGATTAGAAATAAGTGATTTTTGCTGTTCAGTAATCTGATTACGCAAGGCAGTACCGCTAACTTTGCTTTCTGCTTTAGTTAAGTTCTCGTGGGCTACATTATCTGCATTCACGGCACCAACAAACTGTTGTGTTGATATTTTCTGTCCTGCTGGATCATTAAATGCAGATACAGCACTTTCTTTATTAGAATCAGCCCTAGAAGCTATAGCACGTGCAGTATCAGCAGATTTTTCTGCGTCATCAAACTGACCAGCCACACAGGAAGCTGAAACTACAGATAAAACAATAAAAGCTACAATTGAACGTTTCATATGAAACACCATCACCATGAGTTAAATATTTGTATAAGAATAAAATGAACTAAAGGACTATCAGCAGGGGAAAGGAATCTATTATTACTTACATAAAATTACAATAGATAAAATACGAATCATGTGTTTTTAGTCATGAGGTAATACCAGTTAGCCATTGTTATAAATACTTACCAGATTAATTTTTAATTATTTGTACAGTAATTGTTTTAATGTTGCGGATAATGCGTAATAAATAAAAAACAAACAGTGGTAAACGTACTATAGAGAAAGAGAATCATTATTGAATAGAGAATGCTGTAGAAAAGGTTGCGTGCCAGGTTTTAAATTCGCTGATGGTATCAGCCTAATAATATCTATCTGAGGTAGGATAAAAACATCTGCGTCAGGGGCTATTCTGGCCATATTTCGCCAGAATAGCCTCCCAGGCAAGCAGCCATAGCTATTCGTTTAGGCTAGTTGCAGCTCTGCTTGAGCTCCCCTACCGCTTTTTCAAGCCCCCTAATATCCTGGCTGGAGAGCAATGGCTGTAATGAGAGGATGTCATCTTCACTCATCGCATAGAGGTTTAACGCCTCTATGCGTTTGATATCTGATTCGGCAAAACGATGCTTAATAAACTTTGCCGGATTACCGCCATATACCGCATAGGGTGGGACATCTTTAGTGACAACCGCACCAGCGGCAATAACTGCCCCCTCGCCTATCGTAACGCCCGGCATTATCATGGCGCGCATACCAATCCAGCACCCGTCTTTTATCACGGTGTTACCGCGCTCCTGGTAACATTCTTCTATTGATTCAGCAAAGGGGTAAAGACTGATCCAATCCATCCGATGGGTATGATTACCTCCCATCAGGATAACGGCCTCAGCAGCAATGCAGACAAAATTACCGATAAACAATTGGTCTACCGGCCCTAATGGCGGCCACGACTGGCTCGCCGCACTGCCGTGTAGATACCGGACGACTGAGCGCTCAAAACCATTATCCCAGCAGTCGCTGTAGTAACTGCGAGTCCCTTTTATAATAATGTTGGGGTTGGTCACCGTTTGGTGCAAATACTCAACTTCGGTCCAGTGTTTATCATTCATCTGCATGCACCATGTTGATTCATTGAAGTTAATGGTTATAGGCGTAGAGAGTAGATCAACCTTCACTTTTCTATCAAGTAGTTAGCATCGTAATAGCCTAACAAATTTTCAGGAAGCATCACTCCTGAGATAATCATTAGCGTGCTCAGCATCATCTCATTACCAACATTATTAACTTTAATTCATTTAACAAACGAGATACCAATAATTAAACAACACTTCATGTCAGTTTACTCACCGATAAGACATGCAACTTAATAATTAAAAATTCACTCATGTTCAGAACTATTATCAACGCATGATTAATAGCCACTTCTGCCGGGCCATTTTTAAATAGCGACAATGACTATTATCGGTAATGTATTTAATTATTTGTATAATATTTGTTTTGCTGTTACGGGTAACCCGTAACGAATATAAAATTAATCATCTGACATAAAATAGATGAGCACGCTAACGTACTTCGGGTGCTAAGAAAGGTCGCGGAATGCCCGCAAAAGGAAATCAGCCCCCCTCATCTCTCTTTTTACCTGACGAATTCGGCTCAGAGCAGACGCTCTGAATAACACTCCCCGAAAAGAGAATACGCAGGAGCCCTACGTTTATTTCGCTATTTGCCAACGGCTATCAAAATGCGCCTGAAACTGGCTTATTACCGCAGGTTCATCCCGGATGACCAATACATTCTCCGAATTGGCCACCTCCGCGGATTGAGCAAAATTAAACGATCCCGTTTCCAGCGTGTTGCCGTCAACAATCATCAGTTTGTCATGCTGGAGGTGATAATGATCGTCAAAGCGTAGCGCGATGCCATTTGCCTGTGCCAACGCAATAGCCTTTTGGCTTACCGTCCCCGCATTCCGATGCTTATCAATCACCGCCCTCACCTTCACCCCACGTTTTTCGGCGTGCACTAAGGCGCTAACAATATCTTTGGCCTGGAATGAGTACGCCATCATATCAATCGATACTTTAGCGTGATTGATCGATGCCAGTACCAGCGCACGCGCCGACCCTTCCGGTGAAAACCCAACCTGCACAGAGGCATTGGCGACAGGGATAGCGCACAATATTGTGACTATAATGAGAAATCGCTTGATCATCATTCACTCGCAGAATGTCAGGACAGCACCGTTAGCAATGAAAGTGATAATCGCTACAATTATTCATAAACTCAATATATAGAACTATTCCTAATGCAAAATTCAGTAAAATACGATTACCATTGATGTCAGGAATGATATTCTCCTCTTGTTGCATACTGATAAAAAGGATGAACAGTGAAAAACACACACAAACTTGCCGCTTCATTACTCGCCATCGTCTGTGCTTCCAGCACCGCCTGGGCCGCAGAACAGCCGCTGGAAAAGGTTGCGCCCTACCCGCAGGCGCAGAAAGGCATGAAGCGTCAGGTTATTCAGTTGCCGGAACAAAAAGATGAATCTGCCTTTAAGGTAGAATTATTGGTTGGCCAGAATCTGGAAGTCGACTGCAACCACCACCGTCTGGGCGCGAAGCTGGAAAGCAAAACGCTGGAAGGCTGGGGTTACGACTACTACGTGGTTGAGAAAGTCAGTGGCCCGATGTCCACCATGATGGCGTGCCCTGACAAAAAGAAAACCAAACAGTTTGTTACCGCTTCACTGGGTGACGACGGCATGCTGCGCTACAACAGCAAACTGCCGATCGTGGTCTATACCCCAGAAAACGTCGATGTGAAATACCGCGTTTGGGAAGCCCAGGAAACCGTACAGAACGCCGTTGTGCGTTAATCACTCAATCCCGGGCCGCTTATCCGGGTTTGAGAAACGAAAAAACCGGCCAACTGGCCGGTTTTTTTATACCTGAAACTTACAGTGCGATATCCGCGACTTCCTTCACTTCGAGCGGCTTCGACGGTATCTGAACCGCGGGAACCGGATCGGCTTCGCGCGCAACTTCGTGACGCAGCCCCAGCACTTCGCTGGTATAGGCGAGCGTCTGGTCGATTAAATGTGGATTCTCAGTCAGCGTCGAACCGTACGTGGGTACCACGGCGCGGATTTTTTGCTGCCACTCGGCGGTCTGCATTTTCTCTTTGAACACTTTCTCCAGCAGATCCAGCATGATCGGGGCCGCCGTTGATGCGCCCGGTGATGCTCCCAGCAGCGCGGCCACGGTGCCTTCGTCATCACTCACCACTTCGGTGCCCAGGCGCAAAACGCCGCCGATACGCGCGTCGCGTTTAATAATCTGCACCCGCTGACCCGCCTGCCATAAGCGCCAGTCCTGCTTTTTGGCCATCGGATAGTAGGCGCGCAGCGCCGCATGGCGGTCTTTATCTTTTTGCAGCACCTGCCCCACCAGATATTTGACCAGGTCAAAGTTATCCAGCCCAACGTTCAGCATCGGCAAAATGTTCGATTTGTTGGTGGACGCCAGCAGATCCCACAGTGAGCCGTTTTTCAAAAAACGCGTCGAGAAGGTCGCAAACGGCCCAAACAGCACCACTCGTTTACCATCAATAATGCGAGTGTCAATGTGCGGGACCGACATGGGTGGCGCACCGACCGAAGCCTGACCGTAGACTTTCGCCAGATGGTGATTGACCACTTCAGGGTTGTCACACACCAGGAATTGGCCCCCCACCGGGAAGCCCGCGTACTCTTTCGCCTGCGGAATTTTGGTCTGCTGCATCAATTTCAGCGCCGCACCGCCGGCACCGATAAAGATAAACTTGGCTTTAATGGTACGTTTAGCATGGCTGTTGTTGGCATCAGACACCGTGACGTTCCAGCTGTTGTCCGCATTGCGGTGGAAGCGGCGAACCACGGTATTGAGCTGCAGCGTGAAGCGGTCGTGTTTTTTCAGTGCGTTAATCATCTGACGGGTGATCTCGCCATAGTTAACGTCAGTGCCCGCTTCTGTCCGCGTAGCGGCAATTTTCTGCTGCGGGTCACGCCCTTCCATCACCAACGGTGCCCACTGTTTAATTTGTTCGTGGTCTTCAGAGTAGCGCATGCCGTTAAACAGCGGGCTCTTTTGCAGCGCGCGGTAGCGTGCACGCAGGAAGTTAACGTTGTCATCGCCCCACACAAAGCTCATGTGCGGCACGGTATTGATAAAGCTTTTCGGCTGCGTCAGCACGCCGCGCGTCACCTGGTGTGCCCAGAACTGACGAGAAATCTGGAAGGCTTCGTTAATATCAATGGCTTTTTCGATGCTGACGGAGCCGTCAGCTTTTTGCGGAGTATAGTTGAGTTCCATCAGCGCCGAGTGCCCGGTACCGGCGTTGTTCCAGCCGTTTGAGCTCTCTTCCGCCACGCTTTCCATCTGCTCAACCATGGTAATCGACCAGTCTGGCTCAAGCTCCTGCAGCCATGTACCCAGCGTAGCGCTCATGATTCCGCCACCGATCAGCAATACGTCTGTCTCGTGCACCACACGAGCCTTCGCCTTAGTCGCCACAGAAACCTTCTCGGTACCCGATTTCTGTGCGTTGGGTACAGCTTTGTTCTTTTTCATCGTAGGGGGCCTTACTTGACTTGCGATTTGTTACATGCAGGTAAAAACATCCGTACGGTTACGTTACCACCAGGCGGGGTGAATTTAAATATTGTTTAAAATTTAAGTTGAGTTTTGAGATCTGTTATTAAAATGTTTAATAAATGTGTACAGAAAATGAGATTTGGTACTGGTAGAGTGTGACGGGAAGCGGTATTATTCTCCCCTTTGTGATGGTACGCACGGAAGCTGTGGCTTATGGAAAACCGGCCATCGATAACCTGCGAACAACCTATGCCAAACACCCCCTCTTCTTCATCTCTATTGACCACTTTGCAATCCCCCGCGCTATTAACGCGTGAAGTACTGGCGGGCGTGATTACCGCGCTGGCGCTCATCCCGGAAGTCATTTCATTTTCCGTCATTGCCGGCGTCGATCCTAAAGTTAGCCTGATCGCTTCCGTGGTTTTGTGTCTGTCGATGTCGTTTCTCGGTGGCCGTCCAGCGATGGTCACTGCGGCGGCCGGTTCCGTCGCGCTGGTGATCGGCCCGATGGTACACCAGCATGGGGTCGCATACATCCTGCCAGCGGTAGTAATGGCAGGTATTATCCAGATACTGTTTGCCGTATGCGGCATGGCGAAGCTGATGCGCTTCATCCCAGCTTCGGTCATGAGCGGTTTTGTTAACGCTCTGGGTATCCTGATTTTCTTTGCTCAGGTCCCCCACTTTTGGAGCCGTAGCCCGCTCATCGTCGCCCTGTTTGCCGCGACCATTTTGATTGTTCTGTGGCTCCCCAAAGTCGTTAAAAGCGTTCCGTCACCTTTGGTCGCGGTCGTTTTACTCACGCTGTACACCGCAACCAGCGGACAGACTCTGCCCACGGTGGGCGATGAGGGGTCGATGGCGGGTGGGCTTCCGGGGCTCACCCAGTGGCTGGTTCCGTTTAATCTCAATACGCTACAAATTATCTGGCCCTGCGCACTGAGTATTGCTTTTGTCGGACTGATGGAGTCACTGCTCACCGCCAAGTTGGTGGATGATTTAACGCTGACGCCATCAAACAAAACCCGCGAGAGCGCGGGTCTGGGCATCGCCAATATCCTGGCCGGCTGCTATGGCGGTATCGCGGGCTGCGCGATGATCGGTCAAACGATTGTTAACGTGGAGATGGGCAAAGGACGCAGCCGCGTTTCTACCGTCGCTGCTGCGCTGGTCCTGCTGCTATTGGTCACCGCATTAAGCGAAGTCATGGCGTTGATCCCGATGTCGGTACTGGCGGGCATCATGGTGATTGTGGCGTTTAAAACCTTTAGCTGGCAGAGCCTCCAGCCGGCAACGCTTAAACGCACGCCGTGGCCGGAAACCCTGGTGATGTTGATGACCGTCGCCGCGACGGTCACTACCGGAAACCTGGCCATTGGCGTACTGGCCGGCATTATTATGCTGCTGCTGGTTCCCGCACGGCTGAAACAGCGGGCAAAACTTAAAGCAGAAACAGCGTCGCCAGCCCAAGAAAAATAAAGAAGCCCCCGGTGTCGGTGATCGCGGTGATCATCACGCTTGAACCGACCGCCGGGTCGCGACCCAACTTGACCATGATCATCGGGATCAGCACGCCCATGACCGAGGCCACCAGCAGGTTGAGGATCATCGCCAGCGACATCACTGCTCCCAAATGCATATCGTCATACAAGAACCAGGTGACGCCGCCCATAATTCCGCCCCAGACGATACCGTTAATCAGCGCCACGCCCATTTCACGTAGGATCAGGAACGAAAAGTTACCCGGCTGAATATGCTGTAATGCCAGCGCGCGCACAATCATGGTGATCGTCTGGTTACCGGTGTTGCCGCCAATACCGGCCACAATAGGCATAAGCGACGCCAGCGCCACCAGCTGTGAAATCGTATGTTCAAAACCGTCAATTACCCGCGAGGCTATAAACGCGGTGCAAAGGTTAATCGCCAGCCATGCCCAACGGGTTTTCACCGCTTTCATCACCGGCGCATAAACGTCTTCATCGCTACTCAAGCCCCCCATACGGCGTAAATCGCTGTCGGTCTCTTCGTAGACCACATCAACGATCTCATCGATGGTTAAACGCCCCATCAGTTTGCCCTGGGAATCAATCACCGCGGCGCTGATCAAGTTGTCACGTTCGAAGGTACGCGCGACGATTTCTGATTTCTCTTCCGGATGGAAAGCCACCGGTTCGGCCTCCATCACCTCATGAACAAGGCGATCGGCGGGGTTGAGCAATATCGTTTTCAGTTCCAGTTCGCCAATCAGCGTTTGGTCGCGCTGAATGACAAACAGCTTATCGGTATTCTCCGGCATTTTTCCCAGTCGCCGCAGAAAGCGTTGGACCGAGGCGAGCGTCACATCCGGCCGGATAGTGATCACCTCGAACTCCATGATCGAACCGACGCAGTCGTGGGCATAGTTCATCACCTGACGTACGCGCGCGCGTTCTTCAGGCGTCATGGAGGCCAGCAGACGTCCGGTCAGATCGCGAGGCAGGTGCTGAACGAGGTAAATCTGTTCGTCAATATCCAGCGTTTGCAGTGCATCGAGCAACGCCCGGTCGCTCATGTCTTCGATGAGGTCGTCCCAGACGTTCTCCGATGCTTCCAGCAACACTTTCCCGCGGCGATCGTCTTCGATCATCTTCCACAGCGCGTGACGCTCTTCTGACGGCAAGGCTTCCAGGGTATCGGCCAGATCCGCCGGCTGCAGATGCGCCACCAGCGCGCCGACCTCCGCCAGGTCGTCAACCAGCGTACTTTCATCATACTGTTCGGCGAGCGTCAGTTTGCCCAGCAGCGCAGAGGTAATGGCCTTATCGGTGGTCAACAACCAGATAAGGCGCATACGCTCTTCGTCGCGCAGCCGAGCGCTGTTCTTCTTCAACAGAGACATGAATAATCCTTATTCGTCAAGGTTCGCCCAGTCGGATGAGTGGGCGCTCTAAGCATAGCGCGGGGTATGTAAAAAAGGCTAAACGGGCCGCTCAAGCGTTGAAAAAAACGCCAAAGCGGCCAAAAAATCAGGCAGTTCGGGCTACGGCGTCTCGCGAGGCGCGTTCGCGCTCTTCGCCTACCAGCTCACTAAGCTGACCGTTACGCATCTCCAGTAGACGATCGGCATGCACGAAATAGTGATCGTCATGGCTGATGGCGAAAATCGTTTTACCCATTTGCTGCATCAGCGGCAGCAGCACCTGATAAAATTCGCGGCGGAAATGCGGATCCTGATCGGCGGCCCATTCATCCAGCATAATGATATCGCGCTCTTCCGCCAGGGCCAGCAGCAGCGCCACGCGCTTCTTCTGCCCCTTGGACAATTTCAGATCCAGAATACGGCCATTATCGAGTTTGACCTTATGAGTCATTTGCAGCTGCGTCAGCCATTTATCGACCAGTTGCGGATCCGCCTGTTGGCCATCCGGCCCCAGTAAGTGTTCGAACAGCCAGACATCGGTGAACACCGCCGAGAACAGTTTGCGGTAATCTTCCGGCTTTTCTGCCGCCAGCGGTTGTCCGTCGAGAAGAATCTGTCCGGAAACCGGTTGATACAGCCCGGTCAGCAGCATCGCCAGCGTGGATTTACCGCTACCGTTGCCGCCAATAAGGAACACCAGTTCACCGCGTTTTAGCGTCAGATTCAGCGGGCCAACGGCAAATGTGTTGTCTTCATAGTGGAAGCTCACATCGCGCAACTCAAGCGTCTGCCAGTTCGAGTGCGCCACAGGCTGCGGGAACGCTTCCTGATATGGCGCGAGGGAAAACGTCTTGAGCTTGTTGAATGCCACCTGTGCGCTTAACAACGTTGGCAGCGCACCTACCGCCGACAGCAGCGGCGTACGCAGGAACAGCAGCGTCAACGAATAGGTGGCGGCCACATTGGTATCAGCCCAGCCCAGACCGTTAGCCATCCAGAACACCAGGCCAATTGCGCCCAGCATCATAATATTCGACCAGTTCACCGCGCTCAGGTGGAAGGTATCCGCCCGGACAATATGATGGCGATAGGCTTTGGCATCCGGCGTGAACTGCTGTTCAAAAACGTATTCCGCGCGTTCGCGATTGAGCGTCAGCTCTTTGCGTCCTTCCAGCACCGTTTGATAGTCGTTATACAGCCGGTCTTCCGTTTCGCGCAGCGTCGCCATGTGCTTATAGACGCGTGCAACCAATAAGAAACCACCCCAGATGGTCAACGCCACCCACAGCGCGGTGATCAGCAGCATTTTGGTTGACAGCACCGCCAGATAGGCGGCAGAACCAAAGGTCAGAATAATTCCCTGCACCAGTTCAGGCAGACGCACAAAGGCAATGGTGATGGCGCGGATATCGCTGGTCAGCCCCGCCAACAGCGACGCGCTGCCGAGCTTCTCCACCCGTTCAACCTGGGTGTCGAGAATACGTTTGATAAATTCACGACGCAGGCGGTAGACAAAGTGGTGCCCTAATGTGGTGAGTGCCAACTGGGATCCCAGCGTGACCGCCATCAGCAGCAGCAGCAGACCCAGAAATTCCGGCAGTACGGCAAAAGTGGTATCGACCGTCTCAATCAGACGGACGTTGATAAAGGCGATGAGACCGATACCCAGCGCCGCGCTGAGCAAGCTCAACGCCATTACGCCAATAAAAGGCCAGCGATATTGACGCCAGACAAGTAACAGAAGTTCCATAGCAGCAACCAGCAAGAAAAAACAGCCAGCAGTGTAAACTGCTCAGAGGTTACATCAAGAATAATTCTTATTTTTATTCGTCATTCCGTGGCGCGACGGAAGGTCAGATTATAGCGCCATGGGCCAACCTGAGGATGGCTGCCCGCTTTGAGCGGTAAAATAGCATGATAAAAGAGCCGTGACTCACCGCCCCATACCACGATATCACCGTGTTCCAGCCACACGCGCTGAAGCGGATCGGTACGTTTCAGGCCACCAAACTGAAAGGTCGCAGGCAAACCGAGCGAGACGGAGACAATTGGGGCGTCCAGCCGCGCCTCATCTTTGTCCTGATGCAGCGACAGCTTTGCCCCGGGCTGGTAGCGGTTAATCAGGCAGGCATCAGGGTCAAACGCCGGATAGCCCGCGTGGCTCGCCGCGGCTTGGGCGAGCGTGCGAAAACAGTCTGGCATTGCGGGCCACGGTTTTCCGGTCAGCGGATCGACGGCGGCATAGCAGTAACCGTGCCGGTCTGTACTCCAGCCATACGGGCCGCAATTGGTCATCGCCACCGACATGGTATAACCGCCTGGGGTCACCATCTGGCGAAAAGGGGAAATGGCCGCCACCTGTGCAATGGTAGCCAACAGTACCGCACTCTGCTCGCGCGCCTGGCGGCGAAGAATCACCGCACCGGGCGCCAGCGGTTCTGACCAAGGCATTTCGTCAGCAAACAGATCCAGCATCAGCGCTCCTTTTCTCGTTGTAGAAGTGCCGCTTTACGCGCCACGCCCCAGCGATAGCCAGAAAGAGAACCATCGCCACGCACAACCCGGTGGCATGGCACCAGTATAGCCAGCCGATTTGCTGCACAGGCGCTGGCCACCGCCCGCACAGCCTGTGGATTCCCCATGCTTTGAGCGACCTGCTGATAGCTGCGCGTCTCTCCCGCCGGTATAGCGCGCAAAGCCTGCCATACCTGCTGTTGGAATGCGGTGCCGCGAATGTCTAAGGGTAATGATAATGATGCCACCGGTTGATTGAGGCTGGTGATAACCTCGGCGATTTGCAGGCTGAAGGCCGCATCAGCCGGTAGGCAGCGCGCCGCAGGAAAACTGCGCTGTAGTTCATCCACCAGCGCTGAATCATCATCCCCCAGCAGCACGGCGCAAATCCCACGTTCGCTTATTGCCACCAGACAGCGCCCCAGTGAGCACTCACCTGTCGCATAGTGTATCTCTGCCGCTTTGCCGCCCTGTCGATAGCTTTTCGCCGTCATGCCGAGCATGTCATCAGCATGCCGATAATAGCTGCTACTGGTTGGAAATCCGGCCGCCAGCACCGCGTGCGTGACGGTTTCGCCCTCAGTTAACGTTTCGCGTAAGCGCCGCGCACGCCACGCCTGCTGCCAGGCTTTCGGCGTCATACCGGTGATTGATTTGAACATGCGATGGAAATGATATGGACTGACCGCAACAGCCTGAGCAAGCGCGTCCAGCGTCAGCGGAGTTTCCTGCTCCAGCAATCGGCAGGCATAGGCAACCTTATCAATTTTCTGCTGTTCAGGCGTGAGCGCTGTAGGCTGACAGCGTTTACAGGGGCGAAATCCGGCGGCCAATGCCGCATCGGCATTGGGATAGAAACGCACGTTGCGCCGTAGCGCATGACGGGCGCGACAGGACGGACGGCAAAAAATACCGGTCGTTTGCACCGCAAAGACGAATTGACCATCCGCATCGTCGCGGCGGTCGAGGACCGCTTGCCAGCGATCTTCGTCGGTATGTAGCGTGTGAGATGTCATAACAGGCTCCTCCCTTTAGTGTAACCATCACTGTGCCCAAAGGGAGGAATTAAAAAACCCACAATCTTGCTTTTTAATTTTTCCCGCCGACGAGGAATGTCTTGAACTGCGGCGACATCCAGGTGGTGAAACCATCGCCATCTTTCATAATCATGTATACCGCCAACCCGTACTCACGAACAACCTGCTGGGCTTTTTGCGGGCCAAGCACCATTAAACCGGTATCCCAGCCATCGGCTTCCAGGGCGGTTGGCGCAATGACCGTCACCGAGACCAGCTTATGGGTAATTGGTCGCCCGGTTTGCGGGTCGATAACGTGTGAGATCCGCTGGCCGTCGAGCTCGTAGTAGTTACGATAGCTGCCGGATGTACTAATCCCGTGGCCGTTAATATCAACGATGGCCTGCACCGCGTTTTCCCGGTCCGTGGGCTTTTGTATCGCCACTCGCCACGGCTGTCCCTCGGCGTTCATACCACGGCTCACCAACGCGCCGCCAACCGAAACCAGATAACGAGAGATCCCTTCTTCGGTCATCAATCGTGCCAGATGATCGGCCGCATAGCCTTCACCAACGGTGGAGAGATCGACATACAGATCGGG
>PPYF01675724.1_pt1 | contig 16166 bp, 20 predicted proteins | sample 1559871 | NCBI WGS metagenome assembly PPYF01 (sample SAMN08240021, study PRJNA423297) | Human gut metagenome, whole genome shotgun sequencing project.
GGATTCACCTTAATTTCTACCTGTGCACCGGCAGGAGCCAAATAACCGGGATTACCTTGAGTGAAACCTGCCGACGGCAATTCATCTCCCTCGGGAACGCTCAATTTCACCTTCTCGCCTTCTTGATTTATCAACGTATCTTTCAACGGATTGAAACATAAATCACCGGCAATAGTCAGAGCCAATACCAATTCAGGAGAAGCCACAAATGCATGTGTATTCGGATTACCATCGGCACGTTTGGCAAAATTACGGTTGAAAGAAGTGACAATCGAGTTCTTGCGGACAGGATCATCGGTATGGCGTTTCCACTGTCCGATGCACGGACCGCAAGCATTCGCCATAATAGTAGCCCCAATCTTTTGGAAAGCATCAATCATCCCGTCACGCTCGGCGGTAGCTCGAATCTGTTCAGAACCCGGATTGACAATCAAAGGAGCAGCCACAGCCAAATGTTTTTCAGCTACCTGACGGGCAATGGAAGCAGCCCGACTTAAATCCTGATAAGAGGAATTGGTACATGAACCTATCAGCCCGACTTCCATCTTACGCGGATAACCATTAACCAATACCTTTTCGGCAAACTCTGAAATAGGTGTTGCGGCATCCGGTGTAAACGGCCCGTTGATATAAGGTTCCAACTCGGACAAATTAATTTCAATCACACGGTCGTAAAAAGCAGAAGGATTGGCAACAACCTCAGCATCGGCACGTAAATCATTTGCCACTTTTCCGGCCATCTCTGCTACAGACTCTCTTCCGGTAGCTTTCAGATACACAGCCATCCGAGCATCGGCACCACCGACTCCGATTGCCACCATTCCCAATCCTCCGGCATTGGGGGTATGAGAATCCGTCCCCACCATCATTCCCCCGGGAAAAGCATAGTTTTCGAGTACCACCTGATGAATGATTCCTGCTCCCGGTTTCCAAAACCCGATACCGAAACGCGAAGAAACATCTCGTAAGAAATCGTATACCTCACGGTTGGTTTCCGTAGCCGTTGCAATATCCGGGCCCGCTCCTTTATATGCCTGAATCAAATGGTCACAATGCACAGTAGAAGGTACGGCAGCGGAATCCTTTCCTGCATTGATAAATTGCAACAATGCCATTTGCGCCGTCGCGTCTTGCATAGCCACGCGGTCGGGACGGAAATTCACATAGTCCTCGCCACGTTCATAATTCTTCAGTTGAGCATCATCATAAAGATGTGTATACAGAATTTTCTCAGCCAATGTCAGCGGACGCTGCAACACGGCTCTTACCCGACCTATCTTCTTTTCGAAAGAAGCATAAAAGGCCTTTAACATGTCCAAGTCATATACCATACCTTTTACCATTTATAATTATTACAGTTTTAAATCTATTTTATTTTTGGCAATATAGGAATAATATTTGAATTCTTGTGTAATCTATAATACGTTTAACAAAATAAAACATAAAGTCCTACCTAAAGGATTATTATTATCTTTGCAATTCTTATAGAAAAAAGCATCATTATGAACCAACATATACCCCTTTCTAATATAATTAACAAACTACAACGCAAAGAGTTGTTACTAAAATTAGAATATGATTACGAAAAAGAGACTTTCAGGCAACAGACTGAAGCTATGGGCATCGGGCGCAAAGTGAAACGGGGTATGTGCTGGTATCCTATATCGGCAGGCAGAAGCTATTATAACTCATTGAATCAATTGGTTGTAGAAGTTGAAAGGCAAGAAGACAAAGACATAGAACATGTATTTGAATTCGGCCGTCCGGTATGCTTTTTTACGCAAAATGCATCAGGCCAATTACATTATTTCAATTTTACGGCAACTGTCAACTACGTGGACGAAGACCGAATGGTAATCGTTCTCCCCTCGGCAGATGCATTGCTCAGCATACAGGCAACCGAGCGACAATTGGGAGTACAGCTTTATTTTGATGAAACCAGTTACCGGTTGATGTTCGAAGCGTTGGGACAAGTCCTCAAGGCAAAAGGGAATCGTCTGGCAGAGTTACGTGAGATTTTTCATGGCAACCAAAAGGCGGAAACTTTCAGTTTCGGCTTCACCCGTTTCCCCTGGTTAAACAATACGCAGGAGGAAGCAGTAAATAAAGTGATGCATGCCAAAGATGTTGCTATAGTCCACGGTCCGCCCGGAACCGGTAAAACTACCACATTGGTAGAAGCCATTTACGAGACCCTTCACCGGGAAAATCAAGTCATGGTGTGTGCACAGAGCAATATGGCTGTCGATTGGATTAGCGAGAAACTGGTGGACCGGGGTGTTCCCGTTCTCCGTATTGGTAATCCCACCCGCGTCAATGACAAAATGCTTGCTTTTACCTATGAACGCCGTTTTGAAAGCCATCCCGATTATCCGCAATTATGGAGTATCCGAAAAGCAATACGCGAGCTCTACGGACGTTCGCGCAAAGGAGCGGAGCGTGAGAATATCCGACAGAAAATAAACTCACTGAAAGACCGTGCCACCGAACTGGAAATTCGCATCAACGAAGCATTGTTCGGCGAAGCACGTGTGATAGCCTGCACACTGGTAAGTTCCGCCAACAGAATATTGACAGGACGCAAATTCAGTACCTTATTCATAGACGAAGCCGCACAAGCTCTAGAGCCTGCCTGCTGGATTGCCATCCGCAAAGCAGACCGTGTCATTCTGGCCGGTGATTATTGCCAGCTTCCTCCTACCATTAAATGCATGGAAGCAGCTCGTGGAGGATTAGACCGGACACTGATGCAGGAGATTGCAGACAACAAACCCGACACTGTATCCTTGTTAAAGGTACAATATAGAATGAATGATGAAATTATGCGTTTCTCTTCAGAATGGTTCTATCAGGGTGAACTGAAATCAGCTCCCGAAGTAAAATATCGGAGTATATTGGACTATGACACACCGATAGAATGGATAAATACGGAAGGAATGGAATGCAACGAAGAGTTTGTGGGTGAAAGCTTCGGCCGTATCAATAAAGAGGAGGCGGCACTCTCCATTTCCCAACTTACCAACTATATCAATAAAATAGGTAAAGACCGTTTTCTGGAAGAACGGATTGATGTGGGACTGATTTCTCCTTATAAAGCACAAGTACAATATCTCCGTCAACTGATAAAACGAGATACTTTCTTCAAGCCTTACCGACACCTTATCACCATCAATACGGTAGATGGTTTTCAGGGACAGGAACGAGACGTTATCCTCATCAGTTTAGTACGTGCAAATGAAGAGGGACAGATTGGTTTTCTAAATGACTTGCGACGAATGAATGTAGCAATTACACGTGCACGCATGAAACTTATTATATTAGGAGATGCCTCTACGCTGACGAAACATCCGTTTTATAAGAAGTTATACGAATATATCTTGGCGCTGCAAGAATAAAAGAAGGAGGGCAGAACTCCATGACACTCTTTTTCAGATTGTCATGTACATGTGTACCTTCTCCAATCACGCCCTTGCTATCTTGCGCCCGCACTTCAAAAGTAAGTTTTCTGCCTTCCACCTCTTTTAATACGGCAGTAGCCGAAACCGTGTCTCCCACAGCCGAGGGCTTGATATGAGTAGTGTTCATCATGGCCCCTACTGTAGTGGAACCTTCAGGCAACTCATCTGCCACGGCACTCATGGCAGCATTCTCCATCAACGCCACCATAGCGGGAGTGGCAAACACATTCAAATCGCCGCTACCCATGGTGGCAGCTACATTTTCTTTTGAAACGACAACAGTCGAAGTATAAGTTAATCCTGTTTCCATCATGCTATTTTTTATTCTAAATGCAAATGTAACTGAATATCGTATATCATACAAATCTATTTTTCCACATTCATCTTTTACTCTCTCATCAAAATCACAAAAAATGTATAACAGAAATACAAATTCACACTTCAACTGCCTGCCACAAAAATCATAATGTTTAAAAACCCCAAAGCTGTCCGGCCCTATGAAACATCCGCCTGTTTACCTAGCATAGCCTAGGGGATAATAAAATTACAACCAAACGCCGTCCTTATCTACCTTTACTTTAAGCTCTTTATCGATCTGTTTGTTTTCCAAATCAAGTATATACCATTCATTATCAGGTGTCACCACATAATCAGCATCATCTATCACATAATCTGAATATTTTTCCATAACCGATTTTTTTACCGCTTCCGGTAAATTTGCCACCTGTACATCCCAGCTTGTTCCCATCCATTCTTTCCATTCCCTCACGAGTCAACTTATCCACATCATCCACCCGCCAGTCAGCATATTTGCCTGCTTTATGGGCAGCAAGTACAGGTTCGGGAAGATTTTCATAACGAACATCTGTTTCTGTCATATACCAGGCAGCCGATAACGGATTGAACCATGCAGAATGCTCTCCACCATCCCAATAAAAATCTGCTACAGCATAATCACCTTTCAGCTCCCATTCCACGTCTTTGGCTTGCGGATATTTTGCATTAAATGCAGCCTGTACTTCTTTTGAAACCAAATGTGTGTTTTCAGGAACATCACTATTGTCATCATCACTACAACCACTAAAAGTTAGTGCAGCAAAAGCTGCGAAAAATAAAAATAACATCCAATTCTTTTTCATAATTACATTGTTTTATAGTTTCTTTTTGATGCAAAATTCTTATAGGATTCTGAAAAGAAACTGAAATCATAGAGAAAAGTTCAAAAGACATTCGTCAAACAGCAAATAACAGAAAAACCATACCTAACAGCCCATTTGCACTGAAATGACCTTAAAGCCCCCGATACCTACTTTTAAATTCTTATAAAAGAAGAACTAATAAAGACAAAACAAAATCTCTTCCGAGGTTTTTATTACCTTTGCAATCCTATTTGAACAGAAACGAAAAAAAATATGATAGTTTGTATTGCCGAAAAACCTTCCGTAGCCCGTGACATAGCGGATGTACTGGGAGCAAAAACCAAAAAAGACGGATATATAGAAGGAAACGGATATCAGGTTACCTGGACATTCGGACACCTCTGTACTTTGAAGGAGCCTCATGAATACACTCCCTCATGGAAAGCATGGAGTCTGTCCAGCCTTCCTATGATTCCACCTCGTTTCGGCATTAAGCTAATCAGCGATCCGGGCATTGAAAAACAATTTCGTATTATAGAAGGACTGATGCAAAATGCCGATGAAATTATAAATTGCGGTGATGCCGGCCAGGAAGGAGAACTTATTCAACGATGGGTCATGCAGAAAGCAGGAGCACACTGCCCGGTGAAACGTCTATGGATTTCATCCTTGACTGAAGAAGCCATACGCGAAGGATTCAGCAAACTAAAAGATCAAAAAGAATTCCAACCTTTATACGAAGCCAAAAGCGATGAGGAACTGGCTCAGGAAGAAAGCGATGCTAAAGAGAACCCCAAGAAAGCCAAAAAGGCTGAAGGGAACAGGGGAATTCCTCCCATCACCGATCTTGCTACCGGACAGGCACTTATGGAACGTATCAAAAATGTTCCTTTTACCGTGACAGAAGTAGCAAAAAAACAAGGCACAGAAGCACCTCCCCGTCTTTTTGACCTGACTTCCCTACAGGTGGAATGTAACAAAAAATTTGCTTATTCAGCTGACGAAACTCTAAAACTTATCCAGTCATTGTATGAAAAGAAAGTGACTACTTATCCTCGTGTAGATACTACTTTCTTAAGCGATGACATCTATCCCAAATGTTCCAATATCTTGGCGGGACTAACTCCATATACAGTATTTACCGCTCCGTTGGCAGGACAAAAGCTCATCAAGTCCAAAAAAGTATTTGACAATTCAAAAGTAACGGATCACCATGCCATTATTCCTACGGGACAACCTCCTGTAAATCTGACAGAAATGGAGAAACGGGTATTTGATTTGGTAGCACGCCGCTTTATTGCCGTATTCTATCCCGACTGCAAGTTTGCCACTACTACCGTAATAGGCGAAGCTGACAGTATAGAATTCAAAGCCACAGGAAAACAGATTCTAGATCCCGGATGGCGCGTTATCTTTGCCAAACCACAAACCAATCTGCCAGAAGGTATGACCGATCCCGATGCAGAAGCCCGTGAAAATGACGAAGAACACTCCTTGCCCGCTTTTGTGAAAGGAGAAAGCGGGCCGCATCTGCCCAAACTGGACGAGAAATGGACACAACCCCCACGGCCATATACAGAAGCAACTTTACTACGCGCTATGGAAACTGCCGGTAAGCTGGTAGATAATGACGAGCTACGCGATGCATTAAAAGAAAATGGAATAGGACGTCCGTCTACACGTGCAGCCATTATTGAAACCCTATTTAAACGCCATTATATCCGTAAAGAACGTAAAAATCTGATCGCAACCCCTACCGGAATAGAACTGGTGGGACTAATTCGCGAAGAACTGTTGAAATCCGCCGAATTAACGGGAATATGGGAAAAGAAACTACGTGAAATAGAAAAGAAAAGCTATGATGCAACGACTTTTCTAAATGAATTAAAGCAAATGGTAAGTGAAATAGTACACAGCGTTTTAAGTGATAATACAAACCGCCGCGTCACCACAATAGAGGAAACAGCAACGAAAACTGCAACAACCGCTACGGTCAAACAGCCGAAAAAAAAGGCAGGGACCTCACGAAAAAACGCTTCTTCAGCCACGCCCGCTCCCACTATCCCATCCGATAACGAATTGGTGGGAAAATCCTGCCCGCTATGTGGCAAAGGAACGATTATAAAAGGAAAAACCGCGTATGGCTGCTCAGAATGGAAAAACGGGTGTACCTACAGGAAGCCTTTCTGATAATCACATTTTCCTTGTACGAAGCCAAACAAATTTGTATATTATAGAATACAAACAAGTCTGTACCCGGAGAAGCATTGCGCCAGTCTATGAAAAACAATATGCACAATCTTCCCGAACAAATCTATGGCTCCTTTTAGCATACAAAAGAAAGTTCTTCGGGTAAATAACCGCTTCGGATACGCCATTCCTGCGGATAGAGGTTATTAGCCCGATTGCCAATGTTCTTGGCAAATCCTAATGGAATGTTTTTATAAGTCAAAAGTATATAACCACGCGGAACAGAAGCATCCAATGTGATCGCTTCTTTACGCAAATAAGCAATAGCCTGTTCATAGGTCAATTCAAAACGAGAGAAACCATCATGATTCAGCAATGTGCTCATTGCCAACGAATGATCCGGTATAACGTCTTTTCCTTTCAACTCACCTATAGTAACACCCGCATGAACAACTTTTAATTTCTGACGGAACAGATCATATTCTGAAAGATGGACATTGGGGAAGGCTATCACCTTCGTGCCTCTTACCTCAAATCGGAAATCCTCCGCCTGCTTTAACCAACTTTTTACTTCTTTGGGAAAAGGAACAACCTGAGACAAGCTCCCCTTTTCTCCTTTTCTCTTCTTTTTTGTTATTTTCTCTTTGTCATCCTGACAACGAATACAAGGAACAACATGAGAAATGGCAGCACTCTTCCTCAATACAGCCAAGAAAAATCCTTCTCCTTTCACTCTATGAGGCAAAAAACGATAAACAGGAAAATCCTGTCCCGCCAAATTTCCTATTATCCCCCATTCCGACGCCACTGGCACTTTCAGTATCTCCGCACCCAATTCATCAGCAATCCAAGCCACATTTTCCTCATCCTCTTCCCTATTATAAGTGCAGGTACTATAAATCAGCAGACCACCGGGTTTCAAAGCCGGCCATATATCCGCTAAAATCCTACGCTGACGTTGCCAACAAACCTGCACATTGTCCGTACTCCATTCCTCTACAGCCACAGGATCCTTCCGGAACATCCCCTCACCGGAACAAGGCACATCCGCCAAGACAACATCAAACACCTCTGTCAAAGAAGTGAAATCGGCCGGATCGTTGTTCGTCACCACAACTTCTGCATTTCCCCACTTTATCAAATTTTCAGCCAATACCTGAGAACGGTTACGCATCACCTCATTAGCCACCAACAAACTACCTACGGGGAGAACTGAACGCGCATGAGTAGACTTGCCACCGGGAGCAGCACACAAATCGAGCATCACTACAGGTCCGGTAATATAAGTGCGTAATACCTGTTCCACAAACATGGAAGATGCTTCTTGCACATAATAGCAACCAGCATGAAACAACGGATCGAATGTAAAAGTGGGCCGTTGCGATAAATAAACCCCTGCAGATGCCCAAAGTACCGGTTCTCCTGCAACTTCCCCACTCCACTTCGTACGATTGACACGAATACTGACAGGAGGCTCCGTCTGCAAAGCCGCTTCCAACGCGCGATAAGTTTCTTCTCCCATCCATTCCAGGGTTCTTGCTTCAAATTCTGATGGTAATTTCATGTTCCTTCCTTTTTATGTTACAAAAATACGATGATATTTTGGGATTATCAGAAAATTTTCTGTCTATTTGCAACCTATTTCCTTATTCGTTCCGTCTAACTAGCAGAAAACAATAATAAAGATATAAAAACATGAAACAGTTACTTTTTATTTTGACCTTACTCATAGGGACTTGCTTCGCAACCCATGCCAAAACAATCAAATTAGTACCTTCAGCCCTTGACAGCACTCGGATGGATACAGTCGTTATAAGCGAAATGCTGTAATGACAAAGGGGATCAAGAATATATTCTTAGGCATTGGTTTGGGAGTATTCCTTTGGGTACTGACAGAAGAAGAAGGATTGGCAGCTATCGGATTCCTTATTTTCTGTATGGGGTTGGGACAAGTATTGATAGCTTACACTACCACTCCACACAAAAAGAAAAAAGATGATCCTTTCCCTCCTACCCGAATAAACCAAGATGAAAACGGAGTCAGATCAATGAAAATTGAAAATATTGAACTGGGACGTAACAAAGAGGCCAAAGAAACACAAAACATAAAGAACAATATAGACACTCCCTACAACGAAGAATAAAAATGAGCCAAATCAACGACATAGCGTTGGTAGCACAAGTGGTGGTCTTTAAAAACACCCGGGCGTTTGATACTTTGGTCAAAAAGTACCAATCGCCCATCAGGCGTTTTTTCCTGCACCAAACATTGGGAGATACAGAGCTCAGCGATGACTTGGCACAGGAAACTTTTATAAAAGCATACACCAACTTGGCTTCATTTAAAAATTTGTCCAGTTTCTCCACATGGCTTTACCGTATTGCTTATAATATATTTTATGACTATATTCGCAGCAAAAAAGAAACGTCCGGACTGGAAACTTGGGAAATAGACGCTGTTTACCAAACAGAACAAAGGCAAGTAGGTGAACACATGGACATATATCGGGGATTGAGCCAATTAAAAGAGGTAGAGCGAACCTGCATCACCTTATTTTTTATGGAAGATCTTCCGATAGAAAAAATTGCAGTGATTACAGGAATGCCTGCAGGAACAATCAAGTCCCATTTATCACGCGGAAAAACAAAATTGACAACTTTCTTAAAACAGAATGGTTATGATGGAAAACGATGATACATTAATTAAGAATTTCATGCTTGCCAACAAACATGAAATTGAGGACAATGGATTTTCACGCGGGGTTATCCGCCGCCTCCCCCAACCAGCCCAATGGTTATCGGATATACTCAGTGTAACTTGCGCCATTGTCTGTTGTGCATTATTCTATATTTTCAATGGCTTTGAAATTCTATGCCAGACAATCAGTGACATAGTCACTTCCCAAACTTATTATTTGGTAAGTGATACTAATTTCCAATCACTGGTTATCGCCACTGCGGTTCTTATCATCATCGGCTTACAACGTGTATGCAGCCTGAAATGGTGAAAACTGAAATAGAACTAGGGTCATGCTCGGAAAAAGAAAAATTTTGTGTACTTTTGCAATCTATAAAATGAATATCCGAACATGAAACAATATTTAGACCTATTAAACCGTATCCTGACCGAAGGTGTTCACAAGGAGGATCGCACCGGTACAGGAACCATCAGCGTATTCGGTCATCAAATGCGCTTCAACTTGGAAGAGGGTTTCCCTTTGGTCACCACCAAAAAGCTGCATTTAAAATCCATCATTCACGAACTTCTGTGGTTTCTGCAAGGGGATACCAATGTGAAATACCTGCAAGACAACGGGGTACGCATCTGGAATGAATGGGCCGATGCAAACGGAGACTTAGGACATATCTACGGCTATCAATGGCGTTCCTGGCCAGATTACAATGGAGGCTTTATTGACCAAATTTCCGAAGCAATAGAAACGATCAAGCATAATCCGGATTCACGACGCATCATTGTCAGTGCATGGAATGTAGCCGATTTAAATAACATGAATCTTCCCCCTTGCCATGCTTTTTTTCAATTCTACGTTGCCAACGGACGTTTAAGCCTACAACTTTACCAACGCAGTGCAGATACATTCCTGGGAGTACCTTTTAATATCGCCTCCTACGCATTGTTGCTGCAAATGGTAGCACAAGTTACCGGATTACAGACCGGTGATTTTGTTCATACACTAGGTGACACACATATCTATACCAACCACTTGGAACAAGTAAAACTTCAATTGAGCCGTGAACCCCGTCCCTTACCTCAAATGAAAATCAACCCGGATATCAAGAATATATTCAGTTTTAAATATGAAGATTTTGAATTGGTGAATTATGATCCATGGCCACACATTGCGGGTAAAGTATCTGTTTAGCAGTTATGGTGAATAGGCTGCACAAGCTTATTCATCACTTACCACTAATATCACTAAACATTCACCACTAACCACTCATCACTATGAATATTTCAATTATAGTAGCAATAGCACGCAACCACGGCATTGGATTTGAAAATAAATTATTATATTGGCTTCCCAACGATTTGAAACGTTTTAAAGCTTTAACAACCGGACATACTATCATCATGGGACGCAAAACCTTTGAATCACTTCCCAAAGGAGCACTTCCCAATCGCCGGAATATTGTATTAAGCCGCCGGGAAGGAGCAGTCTTTGCCGGAGCTGAATGTTTCCCTGCATTGGAAATCGCTTTATCCCACTGCAAAGAAGAAGAAGAAATATTTATTATAGGCGGTGCAAGCTTGTATAAAGAGGCAATGCATATAGCCCAACAATTATATATCACATTTATTGATGACACATCCAAGGAAGCTGATGCTTATTTTCCCGAAATAAAGAAAGAGGAATGGAAAGAAACAGGCAGAGAAGATCACCCGACAGATGAAAAACATCTCTACCCGTATAGTTTTATTAATTATAGCCGGATAAAGTAACGATTAATCTTCATCAGCTAAATCGAGGATAGGCATTTGTCTCTTGATAGCCTCATTAAAAGATATAATAGTTTCTGAACGAGCCAAGCCCAATGGTTGCAACTTATCATGAATTATGCTAAGCAAATGATGATTGTTCTTTGCATAAATCTTGATAAACATATCATATTGTCCCGTAGTGAAATGACATTCTACGACTTCAGGAATATTTTTCAAAGCCTCTGTCACTGAATCAAATTGTTCCGGATCTTTCAGATAAAGACCAATATATGCACATGTCTCATATCCGATCTTTTCTGGATCAATAACATATTCAGATCCCTTAAGAATTCCCAGATTAGTTAATTTCTGAATACGCTGATGAATGGCTGCACCGGATACATTGCAAGCACGGGCTACTTCCAAAAACGGAATACGAGCATTACTGGCTATCAACCTCAAAATCTGCTCATCCAAACTGTCTAATTGATGATGTCCCATTCTTTTTAGTTTAATTTTCTGCAAAGATATGACTTTTCCCGACAATATTCGTGCGATTCATAACTTTTATTGTATAAATACCAATAATTTAATAGAATGTCCTATCTTTGCAGAAAATGCAAAGACGATGAAAAAGACATTTATTTTTACCTTGTGCAGTTTATTCAGCATGACTGTAAACGCTCAAAATTTCAGTGATTATTTCGAAGATAAAACACTTCGGGCAGATTATATTTTTACCGGAGATGCCAAAAAACAAGAAGTATATCTGGACGAACTGTCAAGCCTTCCGCAATGGGCAGGACGCAAGCATCATCTAGCAGAACTTCCTTTGGCAGGCAACGGTGAAATCACAATGAAAGACAAAGCAACAGGAGAAACCATTTATCGAACGTCATTCTCTAGCCTTTTCCAAGAATGGGTAAGCGAAGAAGAAGCAAGTAGGATAAAAAGAGGCTTCGAGAATTCTTTTCTTTTGCCTTATCCCAAAAAAGAAGCAGTAGTGACCATATCTCTAAAAGATGTATATCATAAAGTAAATGCCTCACTCACACATGAAATAATCCCCAATGATATTCTGATCCATCAGAGGGGAACAAACCATATTACCCCTCATCGCTATCTTCTGCAAAACGGAAATGCCGCAGATTGCATCGATGTAGCAATCATGGCAGAAGGATATACAGAAAAAGAGATGGATATATTTTATAAAGATGCCCAGACAGCGTGTGACGCCCTGTTCAGTCATGAACCTTTCAAGAAACTGAAGGACAAATTTAATATTGTCGCTGTGGCAAGCCCTTCGGAAGACAGCGGAGTCAGCATACCGGGACAAGGCAAATGGAAATCTACAGCTGTAAGTTCACATTTCAACACGTTCTATTCCGACCGGTATCTCACTACCAGTCGGGTAAAAAGTATTCATAATTGGTTGGCTGGAATTCCTTACGAGCATATCATTATTCTAGCCAATACAGACACCTACGTCCTACTACCGAATGCAGAATGAAGATAAACGAAGCACCTGCATTCTGCCCGGTATGCCAACGTGCATTAGAAAGACTAATAAACTTTTATACTGCGAAATAGGTTCATAACTTAAGACTAAACAAAGACAGATAAAATGATTGAAATTAAACAAGTAAAAACACAAGATGAGGTTAATTATACCTTTGTGGAAAAATTAATGCATACGGCATTCCCTCAAGAAGAACGCCGTGATACCGTACAGCAGAGAGAATATTCTGATAATAATCCCCGGTTCTGCAACAACATTATTTTAGAAAACGGTAACAGCATTGGTATGATCAGCTATTGGACAATGGGAGATTTTTACTATATCGAACATTTCGCTATTGATCCCAGCCTCAGAAACGGAGGTTATGGAAAACGTGTGCTGGAAATGATAAAAAAACAGTTAAAAGGTCCAATTGTATTGGAAGTAGAGGAGCCTAATGATGAAATGAGCACACGCCGTATTCACTTCTATAAACGTTTGGAATTCACTTTACATAAAAAGCCCTATATACAACCTCCCTACCGTAAGGGAGATAGCGGCCTACCAATGCTCTTAATGACCTATGGGGATATAGATATGGAAAGTGATTTTGAGAAAGTTAAAAAGACTCTTTACAAAGAAGTTTACGGACAAGAGATCTGAACATTCTATCTTTATCAACTTTCAAGGATACTGTCATAAATGGCTGGTCTTCTTCTTTCATATTCTCACGTTCCTGATAAATGTAGTCCTGAACTTCTGACACTTCAGCAAACTTATCATTCAACTGAATACGACTTTCAGCACCCATTTTCTTTTGGAATTCCGGCAACGGTTTACCTATATAAATAAAGGAAACCAACGACTTCTTTTCCAACTTTTCCAATTCTGTTCCTTGAGGAACCTGAAATTGAACCTTCAATGTAACCTCACGCATGGTTGTTACAATCATAAAGAAGAACAACATGGTAAAGATAAGGTCAGGCAATGAAGAGGTATTCAACTCAGGCATTCCACGTTTACCTGTTTTATTAAATTTTCCCATTACTTACCTCCATACTTTTTAGGTTCAGCTTCAGAAATCTTCTGCGGATAATATTCACGAATAGCTTTTTGTTCATCTTCGTTGCACTCATTATAAAGCTTTCCAAATTTAGCTTTACCTAGTTCATTACGAAGTTCATTATACGCAGCAACCAATTCATTTTGCACATCAATATATGCTTGATAGCTAGTTCCAACGTCATTCTGAACAGAGATTACATGATTTTCCGTAATCATACAATCACCCAGCAAAGGAATATTCTTTCTATGCTTTTCAGGCAGATTTTCATCATCATACGGATTGGCTATAAACTCTTTTGCCTTTTCTTTCAATTGCTTCACATCAATATAGTCCGTACCACACATCAGCTGGTTGTCTTTATTCAGACGGACTTGAAGGATGTTTCGTTCCTTTACAATAATATCATCATCTTTCTGATCCTTGTTTTCGGGAGGAGGCGGAAGCCGTCTCGCCAAACCACGGTCAGTATCCATTGATGTTGTTATCAGGAAGAAAATAAGCAACATAAAGGCAATATCAGCTGTTGAACTGGAGTTAATTCCAGGTACGCCTCTTTTTTTTCTTGCCATTTTACTTACTTCGTTTTAAATTATTTAATCAATGTAGATAATATTATCTTTTAAAGATACCGCTCAAGTTTACTAAAGTACCGATTGCAGCCACACCAAACAAGAAATAAATGGAGTAAATCAGCATATCAGTAATTTTCAACCAACCTGTATCAGTGTAAGCACTACCATCGGCCAAAACAACAGGAGAGTCAGAACCCATACCGTAAGAAACGACCAATACTACCACAAACAAGACCAAGCCGATCAAAGACTTTATTGCACTTTTAGGATTATCTCTCAAGGCAGCGCCAAATTGTGCTATCGCACCAATTACAGTTACTGCCACACATATTCCAAACATTGCATACATTAAGTAAATCAATGTTTCCGTATGTTCAGGTGCATTATATTCACCTACCGGATTATTGTATCCTACAAAATAGAACATTCCCAGCACGACAAGAATCAGCGCAAAGCAAATGTACATTATGTAGTAAGACACTTTATATGATAACTTAGCCATCTCCTAATTATTTTTTGTATTTCAAGTTATATTTAGTGATCATATCCAACAAAGTGATAGAAGAGTCTTCCATTTCACTTGTCAAACCTTCAATCTTAGAAAGGATGTAGTTATAGAATACCTGAAGAATCAATGCTACAACCAAACCGAAGATAGTAGTAATCAAAGCCACTTTCATACCACCAGCTACAACTGTCGGAGAAATATCACCAGCCTGCTGAATCTTATCGAACGCCATAACCATACCGATTACAGTACCCAAGAATCCCAAAGACGGAGCCATTGCGATGAACAATGTAATCCAAGAACATCCTTTTTCCAAATAACCGGCTTGAACTCCACCGTAAGAAACAACTGAACGTTCTACTACATCAATACCTTCATCTATTCTCATCAAGCCTTGATAACAAATAGAAGCGACCGGACCACGAGTATTGCGACATACAGTTTTAGCAGCTTCAACATCACCTTTTTCCAAAGCAGCCTCAATGTTAGCCATCAACTTCTTTGTATTCGTTTCAGCCAAGCTCAAATAAATGATACGTTCAATACAGAAAGCCAAACCTAAAACCAATGCGATAGCTACCAATGACATGAAGCTGGCATCACCTTCAATAAATTTGGTTTTTAACTCTTTGTGAAGACCACCACCTTCTTCAACCACTGCTGCTTCAGTAGTCTGTTCTGTTTGAGCCGGAGCTGCGTCTTGAGCCATAACAGGCTGAACTGATCCTAAAGTAAGGACTCCCATCACTGCAAGAATTGCAAATAACTTTTTCATTGTGTGTCTAATTTTTAAGATTAATTAATTAATTGTTATTTATTTGTTTTAATTGTCTTCCAGTCTGTTGTGCTTTCCATTACAATGCGGAGAGAGCGGGATTCGAACCCGCGAAACACTTTTGGCGTTTACACGCTTTCCAGGCGTGCCTCTTCAACCACTCGAGCATCTCTCCTTTTCGGGCGACACAATACTATCTTTTTTAAAATCGGGTGCAAATTACAAAGAAAATCGGGAACTGCAAGCGATTTCAGCTACAAATGTATTCTTTTTTTTCGTCTTACGTAGAATTAGCCCTGCCAATATTTAAATTACCTATCAAAATTAATAAACTTTAAAAACTTATTCAGCCATTTTGAACACTTTTAAAGCATTATTGGCAGTAATTCTATCCACATCTTTAAAATCCAGACCATAGATTTCGGCAAGTTTCATCGCTACATTCTTTATATAAGAAGACTCGTTCCGTTTTCCCCTGAAAGGCACAGGAGCCAAATAAGGAGAATCCGTTTCAAGAAC
>PPYF01471838.1_pt1 | contig 16164 bp, 14 predicted proteins | sample 1559871 | NCBI WGS metagenome assembly PPYF01 (sample SAMN08240021, study PRJNA423297) | Human gut metagenome, whole genome shotgun sequencing project.
GGGAACAGAATAGCCAGAAAGCTGCGGGTATGCTTTTTGTCGGGCGTATCGCCCTCCCGGCGGCGCAGCGCATCGTCCTGCTTCTTTTCGATATAGGAAAGCGCGAATACGCCCACACATACCAGCGCCACCGCGAAGAACTGCAGGCCGGACATCGTTTCCTTCAGAATGAAAAAGCACAAAAGCGCCGCCACCGCGCCCGAGGAATTGCAGATGGGCGAGGAAATGGAAAGCTCAATGTACCGCAGCCCCGCATAACCCAGGATCATGGACAGGATATACATAGCCGAGGCGGGCAGATAGGTGACGATATCCGAAAGGCTGAACGGCGTGCCCGTGGCGATAAGGAAAAGGGCGTGCGCGCCCATTACAACGCCCACAGCCATGACCATCTTCCAATGGCTGTATTTATCGTCGGGCCTGGAGCCCAGCTTGGAGAACAGGTCCGAACCGCTCCAGAACAGAATCGCAATCAGGGAAAGAATAAACCATGTCATATGTAAAACATCCTTCTAAATTTTATAAAGGCACACAGCAAAACAAAGCCTGCGCACGAGGCGCGGGCGGCTGCATGCGGGTGGCCGTGCGTTCAGAAGGATGCGGCCGGGGGCGGCCTGCGGGGAAACCGGGTATTGTGCCAGCACTGGGTACGCCGGATGCTGTTTCGTGTCATGAAAAGATGCCGCCTCCTTTTGCCGAAAATTTGCAAGCGATTCATTCTATCATGAACACACAAAAAAGCGCAAGTGTTTTGGTGCAAAAAACGCTTGCCGGCCCACAAAGGGCCGCCAAGCGTTTTGCGTGCGCCGGCGCCAAAGCCGTCATCCCACAAAGGCGCTTTCTTCCGCAGAGGCTCCTTCGCGCTCCGCGTTTCCCCGCTTTGGTCAATGCACCACGACGGCGCGGCTGCCCATTTGCCTGAAGCATTGCAGAAACGCAGCCGCGTCCACTCTGCGCCTGCCCTGCAGCGGGTCTGCGATGGTGCAGGTATCCCCGTCCCACCCCGCAAGCACGACGCAGTGCAGATTGGCATAAGGCACGTAGGTCTCGCCCGTATCCGCCAGCAGCCAGGTGCAGCCTCCCGTGCGCGGTGCGGAAAGGTCTTTTGTGATCCACACGATCATAGGGTCTCCGCCGCGCAGATACTGCAAAAGCCCCTGTCCGGTAACGCCTGTTATATCCGCCGCACGCAGAGCCGAGCCCTGCGCCGCCAGATAGGCGTTCGCCCCCTGTGCCACCGGCTGTGCGAAGCAGTAAAAGCCCAGGCCCGCGGCCGGGTCGCCCGCATAGGCCAGCTCTGGGTCAGGCCCGGTGCGGCCGTCCGTGGTTTCTTCGATATCGCCGCGCGGGATATAACCATAGGCAAGATCCAGCTTGTCGGCGGGCACTCCCTTATATTTCAAAAGAGCCGCCAGGCTGGCGGCCTCGCAGCCGTTGGGCAGCTCCGGGTTTTGCAGGACCGTCCTGACCGGGAGCTGCACTCCGAACCGGCTGTGTGCCCTTCCATACAGACGGAACGCACACAGCAGCGCCCTGCAGCACAGCGCCACAGCGGCAAGCCGCCGCCATGCGCCGGGCTGTGTTTTGCGCGCATGAGCCGGTTTGTAAAAGATGGCGGCACGTCCGGCGCGCTCCGTCAGAGCATTCCGGCCCTGCGCGTTCCGCGAATGGAGCGTCACCTCCCGATCATAAACGTTCTGCATTCCCATTCCTCCCCTTTGGACAGGCTGGCTCCTGCCCTTTTTTCCAGATTAGCGCGCGTTTGTTTCAAACTTGTCGCCTTTTTGTATCCGGGTTGCCCGTCGCGTGGTCGGTGTAGCTGTCCACAATGCAGGTGCGGGCCTGTTCTTCGTCATAGGCGGGCGAGCCGTCCGCGCCGCACGGTTCAATCTCCAGGCCAACCATCCCATAGGCCTGCGGGCCGTAAGGCGCCAGCGTCAGTTCCAGACGGCGGCCGTCCAGCACAAAACTTTCGACCGTATAGCCAGAGAGGTTCGTCACTTCCAGCTTCGCGCCCCGCTCCAGCGGGGCGAGGGCCTCCTGCGCCTGCGCCGTGCCGCTGTAAAGCACCGGCACAAAGGTCAGGCTGTCTACGCCGTCCGCGGGCTTCACAAACTCGTACAGGGACTCTTCACCAACGGTCCAGCCTGACGGGCGCATCCAATACATCCAGTTTCCCGCGCTGTCCCGCACGGCGTATTGTTCCAATGAAGTATAGCCATCCTTTTGCACGACATCGCCTTCACCGATGCCGCCGGTGAAGTGTTCATCCACAACGGCGACGGCTCCCAGCGGGGAAACGCTGAATTTTTTGAGGTCCAGCTTGCTTTCACCCAGCGTGAGCACCTGAGGCTCCGCATTTTTCACCGCGCCGCGCGTGGACGTGATATCCACGCCGCACTCCAGCGTCCAGTCGCCTTCCGTGCCCAGCAGCGTCTGATATTTCTCCGCACCCGCGCCGTCCGCCGCTGGGCGCGTGGCATAGCTTGGAAGAATCTGCATGACAAAGCTGTCCGGCAGCGTATCATTTACCAGAATGCGCCGGGCATAGCACACGGTATCGTCGTCCTGGAAATAGAAGTTGAGGCTGTCGTTCAGGGAGTTATCGAGACCGTATACCGCGTCGCCGACACGGACCACCGGCCGCGGCATGTCGTTGTACGCGAAAGCCCACCGATCCGGCATCTGCCCGTCGAACAGCGCGTTGCCGTCTCCGGCGGTGTTCGCCTCCTGCAGCTTTGCCCGCAGGCCGGTCGCCTGCATCCGGCCGAAAAGATTGATGAAGTTGTCGTCCACGCTGATGTTGTCCACCGTGAACGTAACGCCCGCATCTGTCTTTTCCAGCGCGACTGCGGCGTTGTATGCTTCAAATGTATTCTGAATGGAATCCAGCGTCGTGGCGGCGTCTGTCCGGAAAAAGGCGATGGCACCCTCAATCATGGGCAGCAGCTCCCCCGTTGCAGCCAGCACGGTAACGGGCAACGCCACGCACAGCGCCGCGGCCGCCAGCGCCGTACGCAGGACGCGCAGGCGGGGCCTCGCCGGACGCGCAGGACGACGCTCTGGCAGCGCCGCGTATGCCTCGCGCAGGCGCATCTCCACAATTTCCGGCACAGGGCCCGGATCCAGCAGGGAGCGCATTTTCTCTTTTTCATTTCCATATCGTGTCATACTTCGTTCTCCTTTCTCAAATAGGCTTCGCGGAACCGCGCGCGCCCCCTTGTAAGGCGCGTGCGCACTGTGTTTTCGCTCACGTCCAGCGTACGAGCAATCTGTTTGACAGGCATGTCATTGAGGTAGAACAGCGTCAGCACCAACCTGTCGTTCTGCGAAAGCTTCTGCAGCGTACGTTTTACATCCATTGCTTCCTCCCCCTGCTCTTCCGCAGCCTGCTCGGGCAGAAACTCCACAGGCGTCTCCCGTTTTTTTCGGCGCAGGATATCATAGCAATTGTAAATGAGCACCCGCGTGAGCCACGTTTTGCAATAGCGCGGCGCCTCCAGTTTCGGCAAGCTGCGCCATGCCTCCAAAACGGTTTCCTGTATCGCGTCCGCCGCGTCCTCGTCGCTGTGCAAAATCGCGCGGGCCGCGCGATAAAGCGCGGCTTTATACTGTTCCATCAGCGCCACAAAAGCGTCCTTGTCCCCACGCTGCGCCCTCCGCACCAGTTGATCGGTCAACCTTTACACCTTCCTTTTTCTTTGTGATCACGCCTATTAGAGCTGCGAACCTCCCAAAAGGTTACACCTGCGGCAAAAAAACTCAAAGCTCCTTTGCCCTGCGCAAAAAAGCTCCCGGCGGCGGGGGCACAGGCTTCTTCGCCTGCGCCTTTTCCCGCCGCCGGGAGCCATCGTCTGCCCTGCGCCCGCGCCTTATCCGCCACGGCCGCCAGCAGCAGCCGGCCCACGCCCTGCCCGCGCAGGCCCCGCTGTACGGCAATGCGCCCCGCATGCCACACGCCCGGCGCGTCCGCAAACACACGCGCCGTACAGCGCGCGGCCCCTGTTTCGTCCAGGCCCAATACATGCAGGGCGTTCTTGTCCTGCTCGTCCCTGTCCGCCTCCAGCGAAAAGCCCTGCTCGTCCACGAATACCTCTTTGCGCAGCCCATGGGCCAGCGCCATGCGCGCTGCGTCGTCAAACCCAAACCATTCAAAGTGCAGCGTCAATTTTATTCCTCCCTCCGCGGCGCGGCATGCGCCGCCTTTGGGGAATATTGTAGCCGACGGACGTTAAAAAAGCAACAGCACACGCAGCAGCAGCATGGTGACCACGCCCGGCGCGCCCAGCACCACGGCTACAAACGCCGTGGCGTAATTAAGCGCGATGGAAACGCCCGTGTACCCTGCCAGCAAATTCACCGCGCCCAGAGATGCGGCCCCGCACACCGCGCTGCCCAGCGCCCGCAGCAGCGGCCGCTTTGCCTTGGATGCTGCCAGCACTACGCCGATCACGCTCATCAGCGCCGCGAACACTCCGATGGTCTGTACCAGGATCATTTTCCTCACCTCGCCACAGCATATGCGGACAAGGCCCCCGGTATGACACCCGGATGCGCCCGGGGAGCAGCCGCCGCGGCAGCGCTTTTCCCGGGCGCGCAAAAGCCCCGGCGGGTACGGCTGTCTGCCGCACGCCCGCCGGGGCCCGCCGGGCCGGAAGCACCGGCTCCTTCCGCTACTGTTCCTGTGCCGGAACGAAATCCACATTGCCCTGAGAGACATCCACGCCCGCCACACGCACGCGCATGACGCCGCCCAGCCGCCATTCCCGGCCGGACAGAATATCCCGCAGCGCCACGCCCTCGGTGAGCGTAAGCGCGTTTTCCGAAAGCGCCTGCGCGCGCACAAGGCCTTCTACGGTATTGGGCAGCTCCACATACAGGCCGAACTGCGTGACCGACGAGATCACGCCGTCGAATTCCTCTCCCTCGAAGCGGCGCATGTATTCGGCCTTGTAGCAGTCCTCCACATCGCGCTCCACCGTCATGGCCAGCACCTCGCGCTCGGAGGACTGCACCGATGCTTCGGCCGCGAACTGCGCATATTTTTTCTGCACCGCGCCGTCGTCCATACCCGCGCAAACGTCGGAAAGGATACGGTGGATGGCAAGGTCCGGATAGCGCCGGATGGGCGAGGTGAAGTGGGCGTAATCTGCCAGCGCAAGGCCGAAGTGGCCCTTGGGCTGCGGCTCGTACTTTGCCTTGGCCATGCTGCGCAGCACACTTGTGTGCACCGGGCGCTCCAGATTGGTGCCCCGGGTATCGGCCAACAGCTTCGCAAGCTCCAGCGTGGTGGGCGTATCGCCCGCAAAATGGAAGTCCACACCCGCCGCCGTCAGCGTCTGCTTCAGCTTTTCGATCCGCTCTGGGTCCGGCGCTTCGTGCACACGGTACACGAACGGCAGCTTCAGCCGCCGCGCCAGCGCCGCCGCCGAGGAATTGGCCAGCAGCATAAATTCCTCGATCATCTGCTCCGCCTCGCCGCGTTCGCGCTTCACCACGTCCACACAGCGGCCCGCCTCGTCCAGCACCAGCTTTGCCTCGCCGCTCTCAATATCCATCGCGCCCCGGGCTGCGCGCAGCTTGGCCAGCTTGTGGTACAGCTCGCGCATCAGCGGCAGCTCCTGCGCCACGGCGGCGTAACGCTGGCGCAGCGCGTTGTCCGCCGTGCCGTCAAAAATGGCGTTCACCTCTTTGTACACACCTTTCACGCGGGAACGGATGACGGATTTCACGAACGCGTAATCCACTACACGGCCCGCGGCGTCCAGCTCCATCATACAGGAGAATGCCAGCCGGTCCGCGCCCTCGTTCAGGCTGCAGATGCCGTTGGAGAGCTGGCGCGGCAGCATGGGAATGACGCTGTCCGCATAATATACCGATGTGCCCCGCGCAAACGCCTCGGCGTCCAGCGCGCTGCCGGGGCGCACATAATGGCTCACGTCCGCGATGTGTACGCCCAGCCGGTATCCCGTATCGGTCTTTTCCAGGGAAATGGCGTCGTCGATGTCTTTCGTCTCGGCGGAATCTATGGTGAAGACAGGCATGCCGCGGTAATCCCTGCGGCCCGCCGCCTCTTTTTCCCCCACGGCCGCGCCCTCGTATTTTTTCGCTTCAGCCTTTGCCTTGAGCGGGAAATGGCGCGAGAGCCCCGCGCCATACAGCAGTGCCTTTGCGCACTGCTTGGCCTCCTCGGCGCTGCCGAAGCGCATGGCTACGCCCGCCCGGTGGTCCTCGTGGGAATCGCCGCGCTCCAGAATCTCCACCGCAGCCTTTTCACCGTCGCGCGCGCCGCCGTCGGCGCTCTTTTTGATATAGATGGGGCAGTGCGGACACGCGTCCGGCACCAGCGCCAGCCTGCCCTCAATGGTCTCCACCGTTCCGGTAAAGCGGTTGTTTTCCTTCACCACGGCCAGCACCTCGCCCTCGGACGAGCCCTCTACGCGCGGATGCTCGAACAGCGACACCAGCAGCGTGTCGCCGGGCATGGCTCCCATCAGGTATTTGCCCGGAATGAAGATATCCTGCCCGTCGGGCTGCACAGGCCGCGCGAAGCCAAACTTGCCCGCCAGCTTCACCAGCGTACACTCCACGGCGTTCCCTGTTTTCGGGTCCGGCACGGCGTACACGCCCTTGCGGCACACCACCTTGTTCCGCTCCACCAGCTCGTCCACGGCGCGGGCCACTTTTTTGTCGTTGCCCAGCTTCGCCTTCAGCTCTTTCAGGCGGCGCGGCTTCTTTTGCAGCTCTTTCAGTATTTTTGCTTTGATTCCCATAATATGCTCCTTACTCCACACACATAACAATACTTTTCCCCGGTCTTCGGAGATATATAGCAAAAAAGCCCGCCAAAAGCTGGCGGGCTTTTTTCTGGCTTATTTCAGATAGATGCTGATGACGCCCACCAGGATAGCGAGCACAAAGAACACGATGGCCGCATACTTGGTGTATTTGGCAAGCATGGCATTGGAGGAACGCGAGCGCCCTTCGTTGCCCATCATCTCACCGCCGGCGATCGCACCGGACAGGCCGTTGCCCTTGGATTCCTGGAACAGAACCATCACGATGATGGCAATGCTGCACAAAATCAGCAAAACACCGCTGATAATCTCTAAAACACCCATTTTGAAACCTCCAGTTCATTCGCGTAAATAACTATACCATAGCCCGCGGCAAAAAGCAAGCATATTTCTCGCGCGGCGCGCGGGTTTGCGAGGCCTTTCGTGTTTTATCCCATCCTTTGGCGCGCCCGGCGCCCGGCCGCGGGGCAAATTTGCAAAAAAGAGCGGCTTTTCCCCGCGTTTTGTGGTATGCTATTAACAGCCGCCGGTGCGCCTGTATGGGCGCACCGGCCATGCGCGCGGCGCACCTCCGGGGCGTCCCGCCGCTTTCTAAAAAACGAGCAAGGAGAGATCATATGATTCACCGCCGTAAAGCCGGCCGCGCGGCCGCCGCCGTGCTGGCCGCCTGCCTGCTGTTTTCCGCCTGCGGGCCGAACCTGTTCCAGACGCAGGCCGAGGAACGCCCGCCCGTTGTGCATGCCGATGTGGATTTCAGTACGCTGGAGTACAACGAACTGACGGGCGCGATCCTGGAATCCGGCTACGGCAAGGCCGCCCGTGCGCGCTGGGGCGACGGCTTCGTGGAGCGTTACGAGGTGAACAGCAAGCTCAATTCTCCTGAGATAGAAGAGTTGAGCATACGGGAACAGGCCCTTGTGAGCGAGTATCAGAAGCTGTCCGCCACCGAATATACGGCCGAGCGCGACGGAGAAGCCGTGACGCTGAACGATCTGGATCTGACGCAGGAATCCGATATCGCGCTGTACTATGCGATCTATGAAAAGCGCAACGCAGAGCTGGGACAGATCTACCGTGAACTGGTGCAGCTGCGCGTGGAGATCGCCAAAAAGCTGGGTTATGACAGCTACACCGATTACGCCTATGACCTCCTGGGCCGCGATTTCACCAAAGAGGATGCGGCCGCGTTCAGCGAAAAGGTCAAGGAGTACCTGGCCCCCATCAGCGACGCGATCTACAACCGCTATTACAGCGATATTGCCGCGGCACAGGCCCGCACGGACGTTACCTTTGACGACGGCATCCCTGTGCTGGAACAGGCGCTGAAGAACGGTGGATATCCCGCCGCCATGAGCGACGCGCTGACCTACATGCTGGAACACAACCTGTACAGCTTCGGCGGCGGCGCAAACAAAATGGCTGCGGGCTACACCACGCTGCTGAACCGTTACGCCGCGCCGTATATGTTTGTGAATACCGATTATTATACCGACCCGGGTACACTGTTCCACGAGTTCGGCCACTATTACAACTTCTACCTCATGGGAGAGACGCTCTGGAACGACGGCAACAATCTGGATCTGGCGGAGATCCACTCCCAGGGTCTGGAAGTGCTGATGTTCGACACCTACGAGGATATGTACGGCGAGGACGCCTCCTATATCGAGTACGCACAACTGATGAACCTGGTGGATTCCGTACTTCAGGGCTGTGCCGAGGACGAATTCCAGCAGGCCGTGTTTGAGGACCCGGACATGCCGCTGGACGAGATGAACCTTCTGCATGCCCAGATCTATCAGGACTACATGGGTTATCCTCTGGTTTACGAGTGGGTGGATATCCACCATCATTTCGAAACGCCGTTCTACTATGTCAGCTATGCCACCTCCGCCGTGTCCGCGCTGGAACTCTGGGCGGACGCGCTGGAAAACCGGGACAAAGCCATGCAGATCTATGATAAGCTGACGCAATATACCATCAACGTGGAATACCTGGAAACACTTAAGAAAGTGGGGCTGAGCGACCCGTTCTCCTCCGATTGCGTGCAGCGCGTGGCGCAGGCGCTGAATGACGAGATGCAGCTTTCCGGCAAGCCGGGCTCCAAGGCCGCATGACCTTTATTCCGCCACCATTCCTTCGTATCAAAAAAGCCGCCGCGGCTCCCGCTGAAACGGGGAGCCGCGGCGGCTTTTTTGATTCCGTTTTCCGGGCCCTTACAGCAGCTGCATCTGCTCGGCGGTGTCCTCGCCGCGCAGGATAGCACCTGCCGCGGGCAGCGTACGCACGCGGTAGCGGTGCGGGTCCGTCAATTCCAGATTGGCTGCGCGGCGCACATGGATGATGGACTGGTTCTTTTTCAGCGTAACAACGTTCACACCTGCGGTATTCTTTGTCTGCTTCGCGGGCACCTGGGCCGAATTCACCAGCAGCATGCGGCCTGCGCTGGTGTAAATGGCAAGCTCGCATTCCTCGTGCAGGTGTGCCGCGTACACCAGCGGCGATTTGTCGCTGAAGGCATTGAGCAGCTTGCGCCGGTTCTGCTTGGTGGCGTAGCTTTCCATGGGCACCTTTGCCGCTTTGCCGTTGGCAAACAGGAAGAACATATGGCCTTTGTAATCCGTTGTAAGGGCCATATACACGGGCGTTTCGCCCTCCTCCATGCCCAGCCGCGCGGCGATATAGTCGCCCATCACGCTGGCCTTGCCGTCGTCAAAATCGCCCACGCGGCACTTGTACACCTGGCATTTGCTGGTGAAGAACAACAGCTCGGCGTTGTTCTTCGTTTCCATCTGGACGGTGATCTCGTCGCCCTCCTTGAGCTTTTGCTCACCGGACATCCGCAGGGACTGCGGCGTGATCTTTTTAAAATATCCTTCGCGGGTATAGAACACGGTAACGGGATAATCCGGCATGCCTTCGTCCTCGTCCTCATCCTCGGGCAGCTCCGCCTCGTACAGGATCTCGCTGCGGCGCGGCTCGCCGTATTGCTTGGCGACCGCCGCCAGTTCGTCGATGATGACCCTTTTGATTTTTGCCGGGCTGTTCAGGATATCCTTCAGCCGGGCGATGTCCGCTTCCAGGTCCGTCGTTTCCTGTGTACGCCTGAGGATGTATTCGCGGTTCAGGTGGCGCAGCTTGATCTCAGCCACATACTCTGCCTGCACCTTGTCGATGCCGAAGCCGATCATCAGGTTGGGCACCACCTCGGCTTCCTCTTCGGTCTCGCGCACAATGCGCACAGCCTTGTCGATATCCAGCAGAATGGCCTCCAGGCCCTTGAGCAGATGCAGGCGCTTTTCCTTGCCCTGCAGATCGTAATACGTACGGCGGCGCACGCACTCGGTGCGGAACGCGGCCCACTCACCCAATATCTCGCGCACGCCCATCACACGCGGCATGCCCGAGATGAGGATATTGAAATTGCATGGGAAACTGTCCTCCAGCGGCGTCATGCGGAACAGCTTCTGCATCACCTTGTCCGCGTCCTGCCCGCGCTTGAGGTCAATGGTCAGCTTGAGGCCGTTGAGATCCGTCTCGTCGCGCATGTCGCTGATTTCTTTTACGCGGCCGGATTTTACGAGCTCGGCGATCTTGTCCATAATGGCCTCGATCGTGGTCGTGGGCGGGATCTGGGTCACCTCGATCATATTGCCGTCTTTCTGGTACTCATATCGGGCGCGCACGCGCACGCCGCCCCGGCCCGTCTCATAGATCCTGCCGATATCCTCCTCATTGTACAGGATATAGCCGCCGCCCACGAAATCCGGTGCGGGCAGGGTGGAGCGGATGTCATGATCCGGGTTCTTAAGCAGGGCAATGGTGGTCTCGCACAGCTCCGCCAGGTTGAATGAGCAGATGCTGGACGCCATACCCACGGCGATGCCCAGTGTGTTGTTGGCCAGGATCGTCGGGAACGTGACGGGCAGCAGCGTGGGCTCCTGCGTGGTGGCGTCGTAGTTGTCCACAAAATCGACGGTATCCTTGTCGATGTCGCGGAACAGCTCGTTGCACACCTCCTCCAGCTTCGCCTCGGTATAACGCGAGGCGGCGTATGCCATATCCCGGCTGTACGCTTTGCCGAAGTTGCCCTTGCCGGAAACGAAGGGCACCAGCAGGCTTTCGTTTCCCCGTGCCAGGCGCACCATGGTATCGTAAATAGCCTGGTCACCGTGGGGGTTCAGGTGCATGGTGCTGCCCACGATGTTGGCGGACTTTGTGCGGTTGCCCTTCAAAAGGCCCATGTCATACATCGTGTACAGCACCTTGCGGTGGGCCGGCTTAAAGCCGTCGATCTCCGGCAGCGCGCGGGAGACGATGACGCTCATGGCGTAGGGCATATAGTTGGTTTCCAGCGTCTGGGTGATGGGTTCTTCCAGTACGCTGCCCGCGTCCAGTATCTCTACGCTGTCGCCCAACTGCGGGCGCGCGGCTGTTTTTTTCGGCTGTTTTTTCTTTGCCATCTGTTTTCCTCACATCTCAAGAATTGTGCGGCCGCCGAACGGGTCCAACGTATGGCCCTTGGGGCAGGCCGCGGACGCGGCTTGTTCAGCGTCCGTCCGGGAAGGACGCATCCGTCAGGACACGTCCAGCTCGTCCAGATATTCGTAGCCATGGTTGGCGATATGCTCCTTGCGGCCCGCCAGGTTGTCGCCCAACAGCAGGTCAAACACTTCTCCCGTGCGCTTTGCATCCTCCGGCGTTACCTTGATGAGGCGGCGCGTCTCGGGGTTCATCGTCGTCAGCCACATCATCTCTGCGTCGTTTTCGCCAAGGCCCTTGGAACGCTGGATGGTATACTTTGCACCGCCGATGCGTTTCAAAAATTCAGCCTTTTCCGGTTCGGTATAAGCAAAGTACGTCTTGCCCTTGCTCTCGATCTCATACAGGGGCGATTCCGCGATATACACATAGCCTTCCTCGATGAGTGAAGGAACAAGACGGTAGATCATCGTCAGGATCAGCGTGCGGATCTGGTAGCCGTCCACATCGGCGTCGGTACAGATGATGACCTTGCTCCAGCGCAGGTTGGCGATGTCAAAGCTGGAGAGATCCTTTTTGCCCTTGCCGCCCAGTTCCACACCGCAGCCCAGCACCTTGATGAGGTCCGTGATGATATCGCTTTTAAAAATCCGGTCGTAATCCGCCTTCAGGCAGTTGAGGATCTTTCCGCGCACGGGCATGATGGCCTGGAATTCCGAATCCCGGCTGGTTTTGACGGCGCCCATGGCCGAATCGCCCTCCACAATATATATCTCACGGCGGGCAAGGTCCTTGGAGCGGCAGTCCACAAATTTCTGCACGCGGTTGGCGATGTCTATCTGAGCGGAGAGCGTCTTTTTCGCGCCCTGGCGCACCTTGTCCGCATGCTCGCGGCTCTGCTTGTTCACCAGCACCTGCTGGGCCAGCTTCATCGCCTCGTCGGGCTTTTCGATGAAGTACACTTCCAGGTTGTGCTTGAGGAACTCCGTCATGGCCTGCTGAATGAACTTGTTGGTGATGGCTTTTTTCGTCTGGTTCTCGTAGCTCGTCTGCGTGGAGAACGAACTGGAGACGAAAATCAGGCAGTCCTGCACGTCGGTGAAGGTGATCTTGCTCTCGCCTTTTTTGTACAGGTTTTTCGCCTTTAAAAATGCGTCGATCTGGTTGACGAAAGCCAGCTTCACGGCGCGGTCCGGGCTGCCGCCGTGCTCCAGCCAGCTGGAGTTGTGATAATATTCCAAAAGCTGATTTTTATTGGAAAAACAGAACGCGGCGCTCATTTTGACCTTATAGTCGGGCCTGTCCTCCCTGTCGCGCCCTTCGGCGGTGGACTGGCAGAACACCACGGGGGTCAGGCTTTGAAGGTCGGCCACTTCCTCCACATAGTCCTTGATGCCGTTTTCGTAGCAGTATTCCGTTACTTCCTTTTTCTCGCCGCTCTCGTCGGTGAACACAAAGGTGACGCCCGCGTTGACAACGGCCTGGCGCTTGATGACGTCCTTATAATATTCACTGGGCACGTTGATGTCGGTGAACACTTCGGCATCCGGCTTCCAACGGATGGCGGAGCCCGTTTTTTTGCGGGTGGCAGGCTCTTTTTTCAGCCCTCCCGTGTTTTCCCCCTTGCGGAAATCCAGGTGATAATGGAAACCGTCCCGGTAAATATCCGCCGTCATCCATTCGGACGCATACTGCGTGGCGCACAGGCCCAGACCGTTAAATAACGCCGGGACGCTTGCGCACCCGGTCGGCGCCCTTCAGGGATGTGATGCTTTCATTGGTATAGGCGGCAGGTTTTCTTGCCATTCGGTTTGTGCCTCCTTGGAGCTTCATATTTGTGATCGCTTTGCCGTACAGAGCTATAAAACAGCCCTATAGCCATATGCTGTAACCGCGCACAGGGCGGCCCGTCTGGGCCGCCCGGCGCAACGCTGCTTTTGTTTTGGGCGTTCCCGCATCACAGCAGATACTGCGACACCAGCACCGCCCCCATCGTGAACACCGCGGCCGCGGCCATGGTGACAAAGGGCATATACCGCAGGATAAAATCCGCCGTGGAATCCTTCATGATGGAAACGCAGGCCTGCGGTGCGCCGCCCATGGCCGGAACGGCGGGCCGTTCCATTTCCTGCTCCGGTACGCCGCGCAGCGCGCGCGGCATCCGGGGCTTTTGCACAGCATACTGCACGCCGCCGCCCCGCTGCCCGCCGGAGCCGCCGGCGGGCGCTTCGTCCTGCACGGGCAAAAACTGCATATCCGCACCAAACTGGGGGCGTGCCGGCGCCGCGCCGCTCTGCGCATCGCGCACGGCCGCCTGCATCAGCACCTTTTCCACGCCGCACTCGCTGCAATAACGGATGCCGCGGCCCGCGTTGTAATTGAACGCGCCGCAGGTGCAGCGCCAGCCGTCGGCAGCCTCCTCAGGGTAATAATCCGCATCCTGCGTGCCCAACGCGCGGCACACGGCCGCGCGTTCGCGCTGGGGCAGGGGCCGCAGCGCAGGCAGCGCCACAGCCGGGCAGCGGCGCAGGTCATGAGGCGCTCCGTCGTCATAGGTGACGGAGCCCAGGCGTACCTCCACGCTGCCCAAAGGCTCGTCGCTGACAAACACCGCATCGTCGAAGCCGAAGCACTCGCCTTCCCCGGCATACACGTTATCATAGGTAAAGGAGTCCTCCACCACCACTTCGCCGTATTTGTTCTTGCAGCGGAAATACGCTGTGAATGAGACCAGCGGGCGGGAGAACAGGTTTTTGAACGTAAGCGTCACGACCGTGGCGCCCGTGCCTTCCATGCGGAACAGCTCCACCATAACAAAATGCACCGGGCTGCCTTTACAATAATAGCTCGCGCGGGACTGCGCAAGCGGCGTAAATTTCTGACTCATTGGAGCAACACCACCCTTAACGGTTTATTTTATCATATTTTTCCGCAACCGGCAAGCCGAGCCCTGCGGCCACGCGGCACAAAAAGTCCTGTGCATTGGCCACGATGGGCACGCTGGAAAGGCTGCCCCTGTCCCGCAGTTTGTTGGTGACGAACTCGGAGACATCCACACAGTACAGGTATACCGGCCGTACCCGGCCGCCGCGCACACAGTAGGAAGGCGTCATATTGCCCGTGGCAATGGTATGCAGCTGGGTGGCCACACAGATGACGGTGGTGGCCTGCTGCACCAGCTCCCGCATGGCGTTCTGCGCTGCGTGGCAAGAGCGTTGCCCGCCAGCAGGCCGTGGGCATAGCCATTTTCGATGAGCGCCTGCATGGCCGCCTTGGCCGACGCGTCGAAGCTGCACGCCGGACCGAGCACCCATACCACATTGCCGTGCTCTTTTTCATGGCGCAGCAGCCCGGCCAGTGCGTCATAATCCCGCGTGAAAGCCGTTTCCCGGCTGCGCCCGGTGCGGAACGCGAACGCTTCGGCGCTTTTGCCGCCCGCGGAAAAGCCCTCCGTATGCATCAGAATGCCCTCGCTGCCATCGTCCGTGCGGCCCAGCACCACGCTGTCGCCCTGCACAAGATTGCGGAACTCCACAATGCGCAGTTCCCCGTCCGGGGCCAGAACAGGCACGCAGTCCATACGGCTTTTTTCAGCAAGACGCCACACGCCGTCCACTTTATAATATTCCGGATACATGCCTGTGGCATGATAGCCCGCAGGCGCGGCGCCGTCCGCAGGGGCCGGCGCCGTGCGCACGCTGGGCGCATTTTGTAAAAGCGGCGCGGAAAAATCCGGCGCGCAGTATTCGGGCAATGTAAACATATCATTCCCGCCTTTCCTCTGTTTTACAAGTATTCCGCAGGCGCCGGCCGCACGGCAGTGCGCGTTCGTTTTCGGAAAGCCGCGGCGCCGCTCCTGCAAACACAATGTTTACGAGTGCATTATAACATGCTATACTGACAGCAACAACCCATACCACTATAAACCACAGGAGGGCCAAGGCATGCAGATTGAAGAGCTGGTATCCGCCCAGAGGGCTTTTTTCAATACAGGCGCGACAAAAGACGCCGCTTTCCGCCGCCGCGCGCTGGCCGCGCTGAGGCAGGCGGTAACGGCCCGGGAGGCCGATATCTGCGCCGCCCTGAAGGAGGACCTGCACAAATCTCCCTTTGAGAGCTATATGTGCGAGACAGGCCTTGTACTGAGCGAGCTGACCTATATGGAAAAGCATCTGAACCGCCTGATGCGTGCCAGGCGCGCCAAAACCCCGCTGGCGCAGTTCCCCGCCCGCAGCTTCGTCGTGCCCGAGCCGCTGGGCGTGGCGCTGGTGATGAGCCCGTGGAATTATCCGTTCATGCTCTCGCTGGACCCGTTGGTCGGCGCGATCGCGGCGGGCAACTGCGCGGTGCTCAAGCCCAGCGCGTACGCGCCGGCCACCAGCCGCGTTTTGAGGGAGCTTGTGGAAAGCTGCTTCGCGCCGGACCATATCGCCGTCGTGGAGGGCGGACGCGCGGAAAACGAAGCCCTGCTGGAACAGAAATTCGACTATATCTTTTTCACGGGCAGTGTGGCCGTTGGCAGGCTGGTGATGGAAAAGGCCGCGCGCTGGCTCACGCCCGTGACGCTGGAGCTGGGCGGCAAAAGCCCGTGCATCATTGACCAAACCGCAGACCTCCCCCTGGCGGCAAAGCGCCTCGCCTTCGGCAAATACCTGAACGCCGGGCAGACCTGCGTCGCGCCGGATTATGTGCTCGTGCACAGGGACGTTCATGACGGGCTGCTGGCGCTTCTGGCCGGGGAGATTGCCGCCTTTTACGGCAGCGACCCGCTGGCCTGCCCGGATTACGGACGTATCGTGAACGAAAAGCATTTCCACCGCCTGATGGGCCTGATGGACAGCGGACGCGTGGTATGCGGCGGCACGGGCAGCGCCGAAACGCTGCAGAT
>PPYF01671131.1_pt1 | contig 16161 bp, 9 predicted proteins | sample 1559871 | NCBI WGS metagenome assembly PPYF01 (sample SAMN08240021, study PRJNA423297) | Human gut metagenome, whole genome shotgun sequencing project.
CATCTAACTGGTTTGCCTCATCCAATACTCTTTGTATTGATTTCTTTGCCGAATCTATCCACCAACATTTCTGTTCTTCTGTAAGCTTAATCTCACATTTTCCATCTTCCGTCAAATAAGCATATCTACAATGTCCTGTTTCTCTTACCTGCTTTATTGCCTCTTCCTCACTATCTGCAAATATTCCAGTTAATATGCAAGTTTCTAGTCCAGTATCATCATAATCCTCATAAAAGCTTTTAGTCGTATCATAGCTTTCTGTTTCATTCAAATCAGCGACTTTCTTCATGGTTGCCTTTCCCCATGGAGTAGCCCATGATACCTCTGTTTGAGGTTCATTTTCTTTAGATTTTAAGCTCTCATCATTTTTATACTGCCTAACTCCCATTAATACTGATATTACTATAATAGATATAAAAATAATTGTGCTGACATATTTTTTCACTATAATTTACTCCCTTCATTCTCATTAAATATACTGTGCCAACTGCATTAAAGTTTCTAGTATCTGAGTCAAAGAAATACCATCTGCTATAAATATTTCTGCTTTCTTCATACTTGATTCTCTATATAAAGGATCCATTTCCCAATATACTTGATCTAAATTTTCTTTTTCCTCTTCTACTCTCACTGCACTCCAATTTTTCATATCCACATTATTTGATTTTTCAAGTTTGACACTTGAAGTTACTGCTAAATTTTGTTCTAATTGTGTTGTAACTTCGCATTGTATTGATATTGAAGATACATCTAACGAAGCTCCATATTTCATTTCAGATTCTCCATTTTTTATTACCGAATTTAAAAATATTTTTCCATCTTTTTCAATACCTGCTTTTATCTTTTTATTATCCCATTCATTTGAAAAACTTACTCCATCACTATTCATTTCCGCTGATAAATTTTCAATCTCAAATTTCTGTGCATTAGCAAGCACTATCTGCTGCTGATCAATCGTTACATTTATCGTTTCACTGCTATCTGTCTCTGCTGAACCTGACACAGTTACATTATAAGTAGCAGACATATCCACACCGAGCGGTATCGTTATCTCATATATTCCCTCTTCCATTTCAACATTAGGATATAATGTAGTCAGCCAATTAGAAGTTCCACTTAAATATGCCATCTTCTCCTCATCGCTTAACGCCATAAATTCATCATATGTCAAATCAAGATTATCAACTACATCCACATAATCAGTTGCTTCATCCACTTTTCCATCACTTACAAGTGTTTTAACCACACTCATATTTGCTGCATTCAATTTCTCTTTATCCGCATCCAAAATTGCTTTATATTTTTTAATATCAAGATTTCCGCCATTCGGATCAATTAACCCCGAAAGATCATCTATATATTTAACCCACAGGTTTCCTGTATTTATATACTGTGAGAGTTTTCCCATATATTTTGTGTCTACGCTTTGTACATTTGCAAATATTTCTTCTATCTGCCGTTTTGTTGCCTTGTTTTTATTGATCAAATTACTATAATAATTTCCAACACTATCTATACATCCCTTAATTCCCAACCGGCTAACTATAGCGGGAATACTGACATTATAAAATACTATTGTATTTGCTATTTCTTCCCATCTTTGTTTTGATATTATACTATCCACATATTGCAGGAGTTCCTGTTTTGCCTCGCCTGAAAAGTCTCGTACCATTGCATTATTCTCCTTATCATTCATTCTCATATAGGATATTGAAGGTAAATGCGGCAAATGCCGCATTTACCTTCAAAAAATGACTCTGATTAGCCTCTTACTGCTGCGGCTCCTCTTGCATCATCGTCCTGTCTGTTCTGCATGTAGCTGTTGATGAAATCAGAAATACTCTGTACAGCTTCTTCTACCTTATAAAGGGCAGGCTTGTATTCACTTTCGAATCTCTCGATGAATGCATCGGCTGTCTGGTTTGTCCATCCATCCTGTAACTGTCCATTCATATTTACGAGGGTTTTGATGACATCATCAATTGCTCCCGCCTGATTTGAGTATACTGATACTCCTGTTGTTAATACGTCATAATCGACTTTGTTAATTGCCATTTTCATTGGCCTCCTTTAAATTTATTTATGGTAAAACTGCTAAGCAGTATTCCATCATGATTGTCTGACAACTTTAATCTTTACCAATTCATTGTCCTTTATATAATAAGCATCCCCTGTCTCTATAGGTTTTGAATATTTTTTACTTGCACTAACTGAGATGTCACATATCTTAATATTACATACATCATCAAATACCATGTAATGCCTGTTATCTTTCACTATCTTAAGCATCTCAGGAGAATTAAAGCTGATAGAATTATTTTCTATATCTGGCATAAATACGAATATTTTCATGTTCTTATATTTACCGAGCCATTCCTTCATATATTTCATTATTTTATTATCTCCACTCATATTCAACATGATATCTGCACTATCTATCACAAGAATAATCCATGGTTCCATCTCTAACTCGTCAAACATTCCTGCCGAATACATCTCATATCGTTGCTCAATTCTCTGATTTATTTCCTCAATCATAGGTGGTACATCATGATATGAGGTCAGATACATTGCGGTGTTAGGATTAAATTCACATTCTCCCATTTTCTTTGTCGCATCATCCAATACATACAGCTCCGTATTGCCGGATGCCTTTTGAACAATTGTATCCATGAAATATTTTGCAAAAGTCTCCCTGTCTGTCTGATTCTTTCCTGTCAGGGAGAGCACATCTCCGCTCTTTAATTCAACTGCCACCGGTAATATACTTGTATAATCCAGACCTATTATCACTTTGTCATCACTTATACTTTCCGTAAATTGTGACTGAATATATGTCAATGTCAGTTCTTTTGGAATTTCTGGAATAACTTTTGCTTTTTGATTTATATATTTATCGTTTTGCTCATCGACAAAACTCTTTATCTTCTGTACACGTTCATATTCTTTTTCTCCCTCAAATGATATAAACAATTGTGCCTCCAATACTTCTTTATCCAACTGCACCATGCATCGTCCCGGTGTATTAGGAATAGACAAACGTACTCCGTTTAACATCATACTGTATTCTGAAGAGTCATTACAAAACAATGTTATTCTTCCTTCAAAATTGCTTAGATACCTCTGTCCAATTCCGGATGTCTGTAAATTAGCTACTACAAATGTCATTCCAACAGCAATTCCATCCCTGAATAAAGGCAATAAATAATCTATATCCTGTAAATACATCTCCTTTAAAGCTGTCATATTATCTATCAGGACAATTATCTGTGGAAGGTCTGTTTTTCCGGCTTCCTTATATGCCAAAAATGAGCTTACACCTATCTCTGCAAGTTTTTCCTTTCTTAAATTAATCTCTTTATTCAATAATTTAAACAGATTCTTCAGCTTTTCATCATCATCAGAACATACCACTCCTCCACAATGATTTAAATTTGCATAGTTTCTCAATATCATGGAACCAAAATCTATGATATATAAATTAACCTCCTGAGGAGTATAATTTTCAGCTACTCCTCTTATGATTGTCTGTAACAAATTAGTCTTTCCACTCTGTGCTGAACCTATAATCATATAGTTCTGCGTTGAAAGATTTAATTCCAGTTTTTTCTGAAGCTGACGCTCCGGTTCATCAACTATACCTATGTTTACCCATATTTCACTTCCTGACTTTTTCTCTGACTGTTCATAAGCAATTGTTTCCGGAAGCGGTGGCATACATATACTTGGCAGCCTCTCTATACCTGTCTGCTCACAAAAATCTTTTATATAATCCACAACTGCTTCCAACTGTGTTTTGCTTTTCTGTTTTTTCTTCTTATTCTGATAAACAAGACTCCTTTTGCCAGAAAAATCCAACTCATAAATTGAAAACTCCTTATCTTCTTCCCCTTCTGATACAGCCGCTGCCCCACTGTATGCTGACTGTAGTAACTCGAATATTTCATTATTTCCAACTTGGAGATAAGCACGTCCTGGTTCCTTTATTTCAGCCGCCAATGGTGTTTTTAATACTTCATTACTATCCTCTTTTGATTGCACCTTCAAACACAGCTTAAACTTTGAATTTGACCATATTTGTCCATCTACAACTCCACTTGGTTTTTGAGTGGCCAGTATAAGATGAACCCCAAGACTTCGACCTATTCGTGCTGTACTAATAAGCTCCTTCATAAATTCAGGCTGTTCTGCTTTAAGTTCTGCAAATTCATCAACTATTATCACAAGATGTGGCAATGGCTCAGATACCTTATGCTCTTTATATAACTGAATATATTTATCTATGTGATTTACACCGGCCTCCGCAAAATAATTTTGCCGCTTCATAAGCTCTGCTTTGATAGATTTTAACGATCTCTGTACTTCATTTCCATCTATATTAGTTATAGCTCCAATCAGATGTGGTAAATCCTTGAACTGATTTACCATTCCTCCTCCTTTGAAATCAATTATCAAAAATCCAATCTCATATGGATGAAACAATGTAGCTGCTCCAAGTATAAATGTCTGCAAAATCTCGCTTTTTCCAGAACCCGTTGTTCCTGCCACAAGTCCGTGCGGTCCATGAAATTTTTCATGAAGATTCAGATACACTATTTCATCCTTAACATTTACACCAAGTGGCACAGCCATCGTCTCATATATCTTTGAATTTTCCCATCTGCTATCAAGATTCAATCCTTCCACTGAATTAACTCCAAGAAGTTCAAACAATGAAATATTTTTTCTCAATGCTCCTGCAAGACTGATTTCTTCACACTCTACCGGTGCCAGAATGCGGACTATATTTTCCATACTTTCATCATCTATACTCTCATACTCAAAGTATTTCTTATGCATCTTATTCTGCGAATCATATACCATGGCACTCTCATAATCAAATATATCTATGATATGACTACAGTAAAGTGGCAACAGTGAAAGCTTTGACTCAAAAAACAAAAATACTGTATCAAGTTCTGAAGCATGCTCTATAAACTTAGAAATTGGATGACTTTTTATTCCATAGTCTTCCATAACAACGACAATATTAAATCTTCCACTTGTATTTTCATCCTGTCTCAATGTCAGCTCTTTATAGAGATTATCGAACACCCTGTTTCTGCTTTCCTGATCACAAACTATATTTCGACATCCTCTGGTTCCCTGTATTGATTTTAGGTTTTTTAACCATTTGTATTTTTTTTCATCCTTATCTATCAATGCATAAAGATTAATATCTCCATAATATTGCCTACTTATTATATCCACTATTATATTTTTCATCATGCAATAAAGTGATTCTTCATTACCCACTATTCCAACAGCATTAGCATCCCTGAGACTCAATGTAAGAGGGGCTTTTTCTATATCTCTGTATTCATCGGCAACATGATTTGGAATACTACTCAATTCATCTCCAACCTCCAGCTTCTCCTGTTTCTTATAATTAATCTGACGTAATGACTCTACATTTCCACGTCCTAAGTACACTTCCAGAAAATCATGATCTGTTGGAATACGGTCAAACAAAGTTGTATCAAAATTTTCTATATGACTTATATCCTGTACTGTACTGTAATACTGATCATTTAGGCAATCCAGCTCCTCTCTTCGAATATTCTCAATTTCTTTACGTTTCTTTTCGATATATAATTTATAAGTATCTTGTCGTTCAATACAAGTCTTCTTATACTGCTTTTCTCTGTTTACAATACCAAATATTGATGTAAGTACACCCACTCCCATTGAACATACACTAAACATCATAAATGAACTACTTGATCCGCTCATTGTACCTTTAAGCAGCATCATCATTGCCATCATAAATACTGGTGGAAACAATGTTGTAATCAAATTTAATTCTGGCTTTTTAGGTACAGTTCCGGGTTCAAGTATATCTATCGGAGTCTCATCCATTTTCACCTGTATCCTGGTATTACGAATAAAAACAGGGTATGTTGTCTGTATACTCATACTTTCCGGTCTGACATCTACACCATTAGTTTTGATAACTCCATAATCAAAATAAATCTTTCCTCTATTGTAATATGCCATAAAATCACCTATCGATATAAAGTCATGATTATTTATCTTAGCGGATTTCTGTATTATTTTATCATTAACACATGTATCGTAATCACCACTATACTTTGATAGTATCGAATACATCATGCTTTTATCCATCTGCAATGCTATTCTTGCTGCCCTTCCATAAGCCCCCTGCAGCTGTATATGAGCATCCGGCGTATCTCCTATAATAAGAGGTGTTCCCGGAACTAAAGCTATTGACCATCCAAAATTATCCATTTTCATTATCTCCTGAATATAATTGATGAACCATTTCTGATTCCAAAATCTGCAAGTGTCCTGTTCCCTTTTAAAAATGCTATTGGATATTCACATGCCATATAACACTCTGTAGTATTATTCTCATCTAAATTTAAATCATATGCTCTTTTTAATGCTATTATTAAAGTATTTGCAGATATATTTAGGGGTATCTCCAATTCGTGTGTCTGTCCCCTGATTTCGTCTATAAAATTTACTATTTTCTTTTCATTCTCATCCATTTTCGCACTCCAATACTTTTCTATTCATTAAATATAAATTCCTCATTAGCTAACATCAGACAGTCTCCCGGTAATATCTCTGTTTCCTGCCCCGCCTTTATTATCCTTCCATTGATAAATGTGCCATTGGTAGAATTTTGGTCCATTACATAATAACGCCCGTTTCGCGTGGTTATCACTGCATGCACCCTGCTGATATTCGTATTGTCTGCTACCGCATAATCTGACTTTTCCGGATTCTTTCCCAGCACAAACGATGGTTTGCCAAGCTCTATCTTTTCACCTGTTACCTGCCTTGTAAGACTTGCAAAATGATAGTTCACCGGTTGCATCTGCTGTATCTGTTGTACGGATATGCCATCATCTGACAACACTGTAGTTCCATCCATGCTGCCCTGCATTACCTGCTGCATTATCTGTTGCTGCATTGTCTGTTGCTGCATTGTCACTGCTTTGTTTTTCAGCACGTTCACAACTGCACGCTCTTCGCGTGAGATATATTTTTCTATTGCATTGCCGTTGAAGCCATGGAAGCTTCTGACATAATACATAAATCTGGATATATAATTCGTATCCTCATTGATAACAGGTGTCATTGTATAAATTATGTTTTCTATAAACCCGACAATATCTGCACTTTCCTGTCCTCCTACTATCGGAAAATATATAAAGTACATCTCTTTTGTCATCTCGTTTATGTATACGTCATCCATATTAAAACGAACACTGTTTACGTTCAGTCCGTTATTGTATACATCCTGAACCATTATTACTATCTGCTCCATCATGAAAAAGAAATCATATTTGCTTACGGCTTTTTTCAATCTATCGGTAAGATTTATATTTGCAGGGCACGTATATGTGACACTGTCTTTTTTTGTTTTTGTCACATGCATGATTCCACATGGTTTTATTCTGGCTAGCTGGCTTAGTTCGGTTTCATTTATTCTTTCCTTTCGTCCTGCCTTCATCATGGCAGTAACGGTCGATTTTTTTATGCTTACTTTTAATTTAGACATTCGCTATTTTCCATTCCTTATGAGATACATTCTGTCGTATGTAAAAATTCTATTTTCTTTGTTACTTCGAACCTGATATTGGTTTTCTGCAGCTTTTCGGTTATATCTTCCAATACTGTGGTTTCATCCTGCAATACTTCTGTCGGTGCATCCAGCACAGTAGTTTCATCTATATTTTGTGTATATCCCGGCTTTTTCTTATTCTCCCCTGCCAGGTTATATGACGGTGCTATCGGACCGGACGATGTTATGTCAATATGTCCCGCTGTCTGCTTTTGTACAATTGCTGCAATTCCTTTCCGGGCAGATTTTCCGGTAAGTGCACCTATGACCTTAGGTATTTCAAGCACTATAAGTATGACTATTGAAGCTATAAGCATTATGGCAAATGCGGTGAAGGATACGTAAAATATCATCCTGTACTGATTATAAGTCATCTTTGTTTTCCTCCTTCACGCTCTGTGCCTTCTCAATTGTTTTGTCTATATTATCCTGCAATCCTGTTATCTGCTCGCGCATTATGGATTTATCCAGCTTTTCTGTTTTGTCCTTTATTGTCTGTAATAAATCCATAACTTTATCCTTATCTGTCACTGCTATAAATGATGTGATATTTGTGTCAACTATATCATCTATCTCATTCCATACCTGAATCTTTGCGTCTAAGCTGTCAAAATCCTCTGATTTTGCATATAGCTCATTTATTTGCTTCCATAGCTTTTTGTATTCTTCATATGTTTTTTCTGTCTGTTGTATCTTTGCTCCATCATACTGGCTAATCAATGTCAGACAATCTGATATCTCACAGTATATTCCTGCCTCCGGATGATTCTCCTTCGCTTCCTTGAACCACTGCGCCGCACTGGAGTATCTGTCTTTTTCCACATTGATTTCGTAGTAGAATAAAAAGCTTTCACCAATCTTATAGCATACATCCTCATATCCCTTTGGATTTTTTCCTTTCAGCTTTGCCATGACATCATATGTATGCACCCGGCCATTGTGGTCCTTGCAATCTATACCTACCATCAGCCTGTTCAATATCTGCGCCTCATCCCTGTCCAGCACAAAATCGTCTGTCAGTTTGTCATTCAGCTTAAGATATGCCTCCGTCCTTGTCGGGTCGGTGACTATAGCCGTGTAATATCCATTGTCATAATTGTCATAGGTATCCGCTTCTTTTAATATGCTATTATAGTTTTCATTTTTTTTGTGTTCTGCCGCACAATAGCTTAATACTGTGCTTGTTCCAAGCAGCATCGTCAAAACTGATGTGGTGATAAATACCGCAAGCTTTCTCTTTAGATTCTTCCTATACATGTCATCAATCTCTGTATAGTGCTCAAGGTCATACATCAGCTCAGCTGCGCTCTGATATCTGTTGTTTGGATCCGGCTGTGTACACTTTGTAATAATACGTTCAAGACCACCTGACAATGTTGGGTCAATTTCTCTGATCGGCCTTATTTCGTAAGGTGGCTCACAGGGATTCATTCCCGTAACAAGATGATACATTGTGGCTCCCAGACAATATATATCTGTTCTTGCGTCTGTCTGCCCCATTCCACCAAACTGTTCCGGTGCAGCATATCCCATCGTGCCAAGACATGTCGTATCCTCTATGTTATTTTCCTTATATTCCCTTGCTGTTCCAAAATCTATAAGCACCACATTTCCATCAGGCTTTAGCATTATGTTTGCCGGCTTCATATCACGATATATGATTGGCGGGTTCTGTGAGTGCAGATACCCAAGAACGTCGCATAGCTGTTTGGCCCACTTTATCACATTTTTCTGCGACTGGGCTCCGTACTCCTGCAATGCTGTCTTGAGAGAATTTCCCTCTATATAATCCATTACGATAAGGAATCTGTCATCCTCATCTATGACATCGACAATATCAGGAAGACTGGGATGGCTCAGTTTTTTGAGCATATTGGTCTCCGCAACAAGACTTTGCTTTACTACCTCAAAATCCTTTACTCCATCCTTTCTGACCTCTTTTATTGCCCACTGTTTGTTTGCCCTTTCATTCATAGCCAGGTACACAACGCTCATTCCGCCGTGTCCAACTTCGTTTAGTATCTTGTATTTTCCGTCAATTAAAGAGCCTATTTCAAGCATCTGTTCCTCCTACTGTGCCTTTATGAGCGCTGCTGTTATATTATCGCGCTCTCCTCTTTGCATGCTTAGTCTGATGAGCTGCTCCAGTCTGTCGTGCATATTCTGCCCATCTACAGTTGCTGCCGTTTTCAGCATCTCATAGATTTCCTGTTCTGATACCTCATGCCTGAAGCCATCTGAACAAAGCAGAAGTGACATTCCATTTTTCATTGCCCCGGTCCTGTACTCCGGCTTTACTTCTGCTGATGCCCCGACACACTGCAGCAGTACATTCCTTCGCGGATCTCTCATAGCCTGCTCCTGTGTCATATTTCCATTCATAATTTCCCGCTGTACATATGTCTGGTCTGTCGTAAGCCTTTCTATATGGTCTGAAAGGCTATATATTCTGGAATCGCCCACGTTTATAATGTAGTAGGCTTTTTGCGTGACAAGCAGCGCTACCACTGTTGTTCCCATGTTTACTGCATGTGCTTTGCCATATGCTTTTATTTTTTCGTTCTGCTGCTGTATTACTTCATCCCACTGTCTTTCCAGAATCAGACTGTCAATATCCGGGTTCGACGATTTGCAAAGCTCAGGCAGCTGCTCGTCACTCCATCTGTCAAATGCTCTGACTACAGTGGCACTGGCCAGCTCACCCTTCGATAAGCCGCCCATGCCGTCACATAATACTGCAAATGCCATGTCTCCTTTGCATGTTGAGAAGCACTTTACCAGCAGACTATCCTGATTAGTTTCTTTTACGATTCCTCTGTCCGTGTCAGCTGCTATTTCAAATCTCATACTCACTCCTCCCAGAATTCAAAATCTTCGTTGCCAAGTCTGCCTTGAAGGGCATGCGCTTTCGCGCATGCCACAGACATTGTTGTTTTTCCCACACCACCACATGGTGATGTAAATACATAGGTAATTATCTTATTGCTCATCATTGTCTTTCTTTTCTTTCATCTTTTTTCTCATATAATAAACGATTATCAATATCGCAATTATAAGTACAAATAATAATATTGCTCCAATTATATATACTGCCTTATCATTATTTGTTTCTACTGATTTGACATCTGACGAATTTGATTCCATAGGTACATCATCTTCGGCAATCTCTGTATCTGCTTCTGTATCCTTACCATATATTTTTTTCACTTCATTGGTCTTTCCACCTTCGTCAACAGAACAGTCTGCACACTCTACCATAAGCCTTGAATCACCGTCTTTTGCAGAGAGCACCTCCTTAGGTACTTCAAACTCTATCTTTCCGTCATGCTTGTCCAGATAGTCAAGCATATCGTCTCCCGACATTTCCTTGATAACCTTTTTTTCTTTGTCATCCGAGCCCACTACAGTAATCTTTACACGTCCAAGCTTTCCGCCATCATCCTTCGGCATCAATACTGCATTCTTTGAGCCAATATAGTTTTCATTGTTTTTATCTACACCTGTCAATGTATATGTAGGTGCTGTCTTGTCCACAATAAATTCAATATTTACACTCTTCACATCACTGTAGGCAACTGAATCTGCTTTGTCCTTTGTCTCCACAACGATATTGTACTGACCCTCTTTTTCAAATACCGCATTTGATATCACATATTCGTACTTATGCCAGCCATCGCTTTCACTTACATTATTCACACTGAAGTCTGTTCCCTGCTTAAGTGCTTTTCCATTTACTTTGACAGTACAGCTGGTAACTTCATCCGGATTTATCTCTCTGACTACCACATCATGGTATACCTTCTGCACATAGTAATCCTTTACAAGCTTCATCGTATTGTCATCCAGCGAGAAGATTGAACCGCCTTTGTTTATGGAGAAATCCATCAATTTTTCTCCCTGCCCTGCAGTCTCTGTCACCTGCTTTCCGCCTGCATCTATAATATTGACTGTTTCATAAGAATTTCCGGCCTTATCCTGTGCATGGCATGTCAGTGAATACACTCCATCCTCATTGAGATTTCTAAACTCTACACGTTGTCCGTTTGTAATTGATATCACATTTCCGGTAATCGTTTTTCTTACGAATCTGCTATTTTCATATACCTCAACTGTAAGCACCGGTGAAAAGTATTCAAGATTAGTATCTGTGCACTCTATTACAAATGACATATTTCCTGAATTATTGTTTACTGAGCCCGGGGTTACTCCGTTGATTGTTACAACAGGCTTTGTCGTATCTATGCAGAACTCCTGCTTTGCAAGGTCTTTTGCCTTATTGCCGGCTTTGTCTGTATATGCAAGTGACCATGTATATGTAGCATCCGCATCAAAGCTTAATGTTGCCGTATGTATATCACCATTATCTGACCAGCTTCCAAATGCCGGTGCTGCTACTGATTTTCCTGCATCCTGCGCAGTCATGCTCAGTGCTATTCTGCTTGTATCAAAATTGTGCTCTGTGATTGTCACAGTTGCTGTTCTCTTTTTATTATAATAGTTTCCGTTTGATGCACTGTTGTTATCATATACTACCGAAATAACAGGTGCTGTCGTATCAATTGTAAATTTTGTCGGTGCAAGCGAATTTGCATAATCCACTCCTGCTGCGGCATTTCCCGCAATGTCTTTTACTCCGATTCCAAATGTGTAATCGTCATCATGTCCGTAATATATTGTGGCAACATGTACTGTATCATCACCGTTACCGCTTCCACCTTCTGTGCTCCAGTTTGAAAGAGCAGGTGCCTTACCTGCTGCGGCTTTTATTTCCGCTGCTACCTTTGATGCATCAAAGTTACGCTCTGTTACTTTTACGGTTGCTGTTCGCGGTGCTTTGAAGTATGCTGTGTCTCCAAATGATGTATCTGCACTGTTATTGTCATAGCTTACCTGCACTGTTGGTGCTGTTGTATCTATTTTTATGTATTTTGTTACTGTGTATGCCGTTCCTGCATTGTCTGTTGCGGTAACATCTATACGCACTTCATTACTGTTGTTTGAAGCCGCGCTTATGTCAAATTGCTCTGTTACATGATTTTCCAGATCTTTTAAGCCCGCTGCTGTCTTATCATAGCTATATAATGTTCCATCCTGTGTCGTCTGTCCCATATTTGTTATCGTATAGTTTACGCTCTTTATTCCTGATGCAACTCCTGTGGCATTCTCATCTGATACCTCTATACTTACCGGCACATCTGCACTGTACACTCCTGATGCTGTCTCAGGTGTGATGACTGATATTGCCGGTGCGCATGTATCAACTACCAATCCATTTGTGCTGATATATGAAACATTACCGCTTAAATCTGTAACCCTGACATATACCACGCAGTTTTTGTTCTCGCATTCTATCGGTTCACTGAAGGTGCCATCCTCATTAAGGCTGTAAAGTGTCTTCCAGTCAGCCTCCTGAATACTGTCTACGTCAATTATTGCATCCTCTGCTGAAACGAAATACTCTGCTGACTTGATGCCGCCATGCTCATCTCCAAGCTGTCCGGCAATATTGACCTTCTTGGCAGCAAATCTTGAAATCTCATATTTGTCTTTTGGCAGCAATAAATCCCACACGGTATCCATGCCTGTTGAAAGTCCGTCAAACCTGATATTTCCTGTCGGCGACTGTACGTCAATTACAAACTCTGCTGATTTGTCTCCTTCTATCTCAAATCCATTATCTGAATTACCACACAAATCTTTTGCACTGACACTCAGCTCATACTTGTGTCCTGCATTGAATACAAGCTGCTTACTGTAAACAGCTTCTGCTCCCTCGCCTGTCTTTACCCAGTATGACTTTTCAGACCACGCATCTGACTGTGTCTGTTCATTTCCATCAACCTTTACATTGATTTTTGTTTCATTTGGGTCAAAGAAAAGCTCATTCTCTTTTACCGAAATGGTTGCAATCCTGTTTTCCCTGTAATACTCAGTGCCTTTTACACTGCTGATGCACTGTGGATCCGGCTGCTCCGGTGTACCATATGTCACTGTTATTGCAGGCGCTGCCTTGTGAATATAAAATGGCTGGCTGCCGCTTGCTGTCAAATCCGCTACAGTCACGTTTCCTGCCTCATCAACAGCTTTAACATATACATCTGTCTTTTTATCCAGATAAGCCTCAGCCGATACATTTATGATTCCTGATTCATCAAGCTCATTCCATGCACCTTCATCATCCGATACTGACTGATCATCTGTCACTATCTGGTATTTTGCTGATACAACACCTGAAATGCTGTCAGCTACACTTGTTTTTATACGGACATCGTCATTGAAATATTTTCTGTTTTTGCCCGCTTCAGGCTCTATACTGACATCAGGTGACTGACTGTCCATGCTGAACTTGAAGCTGTCACCTTTAACCTCTGTCTTAAGACCGGCATAATCAGTTGCCTTTACTGAAAGCATCAGATCAATTCCGTTAAACTGCTCTGTTGCCGGAATGGTTATCCTTCCTTCCCCGCTTGCGTCAAGCTCAACAGTCTGTCCTGATACAATTTTCCTTTTCCCATCAAATACAGTGTATTCAACACTCTTAATTCCTGATAAGCTGTCATCAGCCTTAACGATATAGCTTATATCATCCTTATGCCAGCCTTTTTCATCGGCTGCTGTCATGGTATCCTGGGACACTGTAAGCTCCGGTGGCAGGGTATCAACAACCAGCTTCGATGTGGAGAAAAATGCTGTCTCGCCATTACAATTGTCCTGAGCCTTTACATATACGTTATATGAAGTATCCTTCAGATCAGATGTATTAATCTTGTACTTATATCGGGCATCATATGTATCCTCAATAAGCTCTAACGGCTTCCATGCTGAATCATCAAGCGCTTTTACCTGCTCATCATTTAAAATACTGCCACTTTCATCTGATTCATTCACATAGTAGAATGCCTGCTTTATTCCGCTGATATCCTCCAGCTGTCCATATACATTTGATGCCTGCTGACTGACCATATTCTGCTCGTCTATTAAATCAGCATCATATCCAATAGTACCTGAAGGCGCTTTTCTATCCACATAAAACGGCTGCTCTATTGAGCTTGTATCATTACACTCATGCTCCGCCTGATCCTTCGCATACATTCCGATTATCTGATATTTGTGTTCCTCATCCGCTTTTGTACCAAATGTGATGCAGCTGCTATAATCAGCCCCTGTCACGATCCACTCACTATACTCTATTCCTGCATCAATCAGCTTCTGGGCATTATCGACATCAAATACATCGAATTCTTCCCGGTCATCAACCTTTACCCAAAGCTGTGTGGAACCATCATCCAAAGAGACATCGTGGATATTCATGTCTACTTTTCTGACATTTCCATAATAATCCACAGCATCCTTTGTGAAAGCAGGTTTATCATCCTCCTTTGGATTCAATGTTATCTTTGGAGGCTGTGTATCATATTTGTAGTCGAGCTGCAGACTTCCAATATCTGTGATAGCTCCGCTTTCCTTGTCCTTACGTGCTATTACAAGAGTCTGTCTGTTATCACCCTGCTGTGGCATAAGCTGATATTTATCAGCTTCAATCCATTCATCACCTTTTCTAACCACATATACCGCCTGATTGTCACTTGCCAGCGATAATGTAGGTGCTTCTACATAAAACTGTGTACCCTGCAGCATTGTCCCTGTCAGGCTGTTATTCATACTGCTGTAATCATATTCTTTGATGGTAACAGTATATTCTGCCTCTGCTGACTTATATTTGTCATCTTCTGCTTTTGTCACCTTTATCCTTACAGTTCCGGTATCCTTTGCTGTCCATATACCGTTTGATGCAAAGTCTGTATCCTTTTCAATCAGATTTTTGCCTTCTACAACAGTGTATTTTAAATTGTCAACGGCTGCATCCGCCCTGTCGGATTTTACCACCGGAACAACTTTGTTCCCCACATAAATATCATCCGCCGGTGTATACTCTACCGTCAGCTGCTGTGGCTGTTTTTCCTCGGTGGCATTATTATCCGAATCCTGTTCATCTGGAATTTTACTGTCAGATATATCATCCGAAGCTGCGTCGTTAGATATATCATACTCTGAAGAGGGTGTATCAGCACTTACCTGTGTTGCCGGAAGCGATGTCGCACCCATTACAGAAGCTAGCATGATTGCTAGTAACCTGTTAAGTTTTTTATTAAACACTCTCATATCTCCTTTTCTATAGTATTTTTTGTAACTATTCCGTTACGATTTTATTTATATTCCCACTCTTTATTCCATTATACAAAACAATGGTCACACAACGGTCACACGGAGACAACTTTGTGAAAACTGCATAATAAAAGCGCCGAAAATTACATATTTTTTAGACAATTTTCGACGCTTTTTTGGATTATTTTTTTGTAACTATTATTTACTATACTTGTTGTATATCTTTTCAAACGCAGGCATGGAGCGCTTTATCATTTCCCTGTCCACACAGTATGATATTCTTACCCAGCCCGGACAGCCGAAGCCGTCTGCTGCTACTATGAGCACATCCTCCTCCTTTGCCTTCTCGCAGAATGCATTGC
>PPYF01545248.1_pt1 | contig 16158 bp, 12 predicted proteins | sample 1559871 | NCBI WGS metagenome assembly PPYF01 (sample SAMN08240021, study PRJNA423297) | Human gut metagenome, whole genome shotgun sequencing project.
GATAAGCTGACAGCCAATCTTTCCTTCGTTTGCTGCTTTCTCATATTCCGCAAACACATTTTCAACAACCTTATTGAGTTTTCCATCCACATTGTTGGGTGCTGATGCTTCCAGTAGTCTTGCATCCGTACCAAGAAGCCTTGCCTCATGGGTTATTTTAAGGAAGTTATCCTCTGACGGGTCTACACCTCCGCCCCTGATACGCTCTGCCCTTGCCACAAAATCCTCCATGACCTGCTTCACATACCAGTCCGGCTCACTTTCCACAATGATATACTTCCCGCCCCGAAGTGCCGGAACCGGAAGGTCTAACATATCTTTTGTCTGCACATCTGCCACTTCACGGAAGATATTCATAAGCTCCGGCAGATTGGTAAACTTATTGAATCTGCTCTTGAAACGGAATCCGCTGCCTTCCACGGTAAGCTCCAGTGCTGTTGTAACTTCACCGAAGTTTGCCGCCCAGGAATCAAAGTGATAAATCCCCATCTGCTCCAAGGCTTCCTTCTGAAGATACAGCTGCATGACATACAGCTCACACATGGTATTGCTGACCGGGGTTCCGGTAGCAAATACAATACCTCTTCCACCGTTTAGTTCTGTGATATACTGGCATTTAAGCTGCATATCCGTAGACTTCTTAGCCCCGGAGCTGCTGATGCCTGCCACATTGTTCATCTTTGAAAATATGGCAAGGTTCTTGAAACCGTGCGCCTCGTCTACCATAATGGAGTCGATACCCAGCTCTTCAAAGGTAATCAGGTCATCCTTTCTGCTCTCCTCCGTAAGCTCCTTAATCTGTTCCTCAAGCTTTTTCTTCTGCGCCTCCATCTGCTTAATAGTCCAGCGTTCTCCGTTATTTTCCTTCATTTCTGAAATGGCATAGGATAGTTCCTCTATCTGCTGGTCTATCATTCTGGCTTTACGCTCCGGTGATATTGGAATCTTCTCAAATTGAGAATGCGACATGATGATGCAGTCATAATCTCCCGTTGCAATTCGTGAGATAAACTGCTTTCGTCTGCTCTTTTCAAAATCCCTTTCCATTGCCACCAGAATGTTTGCTGACGGATAAAGCCTTAAAAACTCACTTGCAGTCTGCCCGATAAGTGATTTTGGTACAACCATAACCGTTTTATTGGCAAGTCCGAGTCTTTTCTGCTCCATACAGGCAGCCATCATTTCAAATGATTTCCCTGCTCCAACACAATGTGCAAGAAGGGTATTTCCACCCATAAGAATACGGGCAACCGCATTTTTCTGGTGTGGCTTTAACTCAATCTCCGGATTCATTCCCGGAAACTGTAAATGACTTCCATCATACTCACGAAGCCTTACATTGTTGAAGGTCTCGTTGTAGTAGCTGACATATTTTTGTCTCCGCTCCGGGTCTTTGAATATCCACTCCTTGAAAGCCTCCTTCATAAGATTCTGCTTTTCTCTTGCAAGCATGGTCTCATTTTTGTTGACCTCGTAATGGTATTTTCCATCCCCGTCATCAATACGGTCCTTGACTGTTACGGTTCTTAAGTTCAGCGTACTCTCAAAAATAGAATAAGCGTCCATCCGGCTTGTACCATAAGTCTTGGTAGCTGCCACTGAACGCTTATCCAGTGATTTATTTTCTATAAACCATTCCATATTCACTTTGTTAAGATTAAGCTGGATGCCCGAATTATAATACTGGCTTCTTACTGCCTGTGCTCTTCTTGGTGTGCCTAAAAGCTCATAAATGAATCTTTCATAATCCTCTTTCTCAATCCATGTCGTACCGATACGGACATCTATCTCCGAGGCATCAAGGTCTTTTGGCTGTACCTGCTCCAGGGCTGATACATTGATTGTAAACAGTGCCTTTTCCTCCTCAGAAAGTTCCGGATTTTCCATCATGGCTTTTGCTACACGAAGCTTATCCCTCACATTTCCTGACAGATACTCATCCGCAGCTTCCCATCCGGCGTTTGGATTGTTTGGATTATAGCCGGAAGGATTAAGAAAAATCAGTCCCTCAAGCTCCTTAATCATCTTCTGTCTCTCAAAGTCTGCTTTCAGCTGTTCAGATAAGTTTATCTCCTCTACTGTTTTTCCTGTCTTTTCAGATACCTCCTTGATCATATCGCTGATATCAGGATGATAAATACTCTGCATATAGGCAAGATTTACTGTACCAAACTCATTGATGGATACATTCAGTGCTTCCACCGCCGTCTCCACCCTCTCAATGGATACCTTTGCCTTGATGGTCTGCTTATAAAACATATCTGCCTTTTTCACATTTCCATCTTCGTCAATCTCCTCTAAAGAGCAAAGAAGCGGATAATCGCTGTCATCCCGGAATGCTCTGCTGTTGCCCTGTGAATTGATGCTTCCATATTTTTCCACGAATCTATCATATCTTTCGTTAAGAAGCCTCTGCACATCGGCAAGCTCTTCCTCGCTGCAGCCTTCTGTCTGGATATCAATCAGATGTCTTGTCACGGTTCGGATTTCATCAAGTGCCTTTATCCTTTCCTCCACAGTAGCTGACACCTCCCTTCTTACCATCTGGGAGTTTTCTCTGAAATAGAGTTTTCCGTCCACAAAGCAGTAGGAAAAGTTTCTTACATCCGGGTCTGCCGGGATAATATCCTCGCTCTTTTCCTCTTCTTCTGTCAAACGCTCAAAGTCAGTAAGCTGTGCCTGCATATTGCTGATTGCCTTATTCAGCGCTTCATACATATTGAAGTTCGGATCATCATTGACACAGACGGTATATCTGCTGTCCTGTCCGTATATTCTTGTGTCGTACTGCATACGACCAAGAATCATTTCCGGATGTTCCACAAAATAGGAATTAACCGCAATCCCATCCTCTGTATATCCTAAATGCACCCAGTCCGGTTCGATGTCAATCTTTTTCTCCCTTTTCTGAAGGAAAATAATATCGCTGGTTACTTCCGTTCCTGCATTATCCTTAAATGCAGTATTTGGAAGTCGGACCGCTCCGATAAGCTCTGCCCTTTCTGCCAGATACTTTCGGATGGTAGGATTACTCTTATCAAGTGTTCCCTTTGTGGTAATAAATGCCACAATACCACCCGGTCTTACCTGGTCAAGTGCCTTTGCCAAGAAATAGTCATGAATACGGAAGTTGTACTTGTTATACTTTGGGTCATATATCTTATAGTCCCCAAAGGGTACATTTCCAACTGCCACATCAAAGAAATTATCAGGATACTGTGTCTGCTCAAATCCACCCACTTTTATATGGGCTTTCTGATAAAGCTGTCCTGCAATTCTTCCCGATATATCATCAAGCTCCACACCATACAGATTTGCTCTCTGCATTGGTGTGGGAAGACTTCCGAAGAAGTTACCGATACCCATACTCGGCTCTAAAAGATTTCCGTCACGGAAACCGAAGTTCACAAGTGCCTGATTGATACAGCTGCATATTACAGGCGAGGTAAAAAAAGCATTGTTTACAGTTGCTCTTGCAGCTACATATTCATCCTCCGTAAGCAGTTCCTTAAGCTCTGCATACTCCTTTGACCAGTCATTATTCTTATCATCAAATGCCTGCGGGATTCCGCCCCATCCGGCATACAGTGATAATATTTTCTGTTCCTCTGCTGTTGCAAGCCTTCCTTCACTTTCCAGCTGTTTTAAAAGCGTGATTGCTTCCAGATTCCATTTGTATCTGGTCTTTGCCCCTCCGGTCTGTAAATCCCAGAGGTTGTAGTGGAAGTTTATTCTTTTATCTGTTGTTTTCTGTTGTTCGTCAGTCTGGTTACTTTGATTTGCTTCAATTTTTGTGTCTGCTGCTTCATCAATATTGCTATCCGCAGTCTCCCAGCCATTCGCAAGTGCTCTCTGTCTGGTAGCTTCCCTGTTTGCCCTGATTTCTTCCTGTTTTTCAAGAAACGAAACATAAACAGGTGCCATATTTACCTTGCTCCCGGCAATCATGTCTTTATACCACTTTAGATGATCTTCCCCGCAGTAATGAGGAACCTTTACCATATAGCTTAATACTTCATACAGTTCACGGTATCCGGTTGTGGCTGTTACACGCTCCCCGTTTTTGTTCTTGTAATTGATGTCAATTTCATAAGGCTTTAAGGTGTATTCCACCAGACCATACTCATTATTGGCATAGGCTTTATGCTCCTGCCTGTCATGCAGCACCACCGCTGATAAATAGTCCAGTTTATTCGGCATAAATAAATCATTCGTTGCCACAAGGTCCATTAAAAAAGGCTTAAATGGTGTGTAGCAGCTGCATTCCGATATAAGAATCTCCATGGCTGTACGCATATCTTCATCCATATTGGCAATCACTTCGGCATAGTTAATCGGCTCAATGAACTGTAATTCCCCTGAAGTTTTTTGTGTAGGGTCAGGAGTTGGCTCATGGTCTGCCTCTGCTTCCAACTCTGCACCATATTCCGCCATGGTAACAAGTCTGTCTTCCAAAGCTGCTTCTTCCGGTGTAAGCTCCCTTTCCTCTGCATATGCTTCTTCCAATGATTTTCTTGCACTTGCATAGCTTTCCGGCTCATCAGGAATGGCAAATTCATCCAGTACCTCTTCCTGCTCCTCGTCATCCACTTCCCGAAAATCTGCGTCAATTATTTCATCATCTTCACGCATACCATCAGACTGTATCTCATCCAGTCTCGGTTTCTCCGGCTGATATTCTCCCGTAAGGATAAGTGCTGCTATCTCCCTTTCAATGTCTTTCCATGAGACATAGCCTTCCACTTCGCCTTCCTCATCTCTCCACTGGAATCTGATTCCGTGTCCCTTAAAAGTATCATATCCGTGCAGTCCCAAGCCCTCAATGGGCCAGCCTGCACCTCCTGTACCATACTCTGCCTTAATTCGCTTGGCTCTTGTTCCTGCATCAATCTCTGTCTCAAAGATTTTACAGATTCTACCTCTGCCACCCATAAAGCCTGAACCTTTAAGAAGCACTGTTTTGACATATTCATGTGGAACAAATGATGATTTCTTTGGATTGAGATAATTGTACTTCCCGCTTTTGGCATCTGCTATTTCCTGCTGGAACTTCTTCATATACTCATTCGGTTCTACTTGTGATTTCTTTGAAGAATCAATCAGACCATACTCGGCATCAAAAAAGGAAGCCTGCACATATTCGCCTGCTTCCTTACTTACTCCCAATGAATTGATTTCATTAAGTTCTCTATTTAATTCTTCATCATATGAGTTATCATTTAATGATACTTCAGGACGATCTCCGCCAGAACGATTTCTTCTGCCATCATCTTCGCCTGTTCTCTCAGCTTCCACATTTCCATCGTACTGCTTGGATTCTGTGGTTTGTTCTTTATTAGATACTGATTCTGAAGCTGCTCCATCATCCGGTTCGCTTCTTCCTCCACTGCCAACATCTTCTCTGTCATTCTGCCCGTGCGAAGCAGATTCTTGTATCTCGCCGGTTCGTTCTCCTCCAGATACTTCATCGCCTGACGTCCGTATTTGCCCAGTCTCGCCAAGTTCTCCGTCTCGTCCGGAATCTCCAGTACCGGATACAGAAGTCCGTCCACTTCCTTGTACTCTAGTTCTGCTACCATATGCAATTCTCCTTTCCTGCTCAACAGCCCTACAATCTTTACTAAATGCTCTAAGAACATTACAGGAGACATCGCATATGAGGGAACCAAGACGGTAAATCGTATCTTCGTCCGTTACTTTTACAATCTGACTAAAATCCTGTTCTTCAGCAGACAAGTCAAATCCGCATCTCGTACCTACAACATATAAAATCCCTTTTCTTGCAAGCTCGGCAAGGTCCGGTACTTCGTGTAAGCCCTCACGTTTTTCGCTAAATTCCTTAATCACACTGCCTGTAATCTGTGATAATTCGGTCATTCGGTTCTCGAATTCCTCTTCAATTATGACTCCGATTTCCTGCTTTGTAAAGTCCTTTAGAGCAATTAGTGAATCTTCTCTTGTCACTCCTTCATACTTTTGATACTTCCCATGTGCTACCTGATATTCCATAAACTCTGGCAGCTTATCTCCGTCAAGATTCCAGGTAAGTTCCGACTGTTTTCCACCCGTATCACTGATATCAAACACATATCTCATATAAGGCTGCAATGCTTTGGAAGGATAGATTGCAATCCCTTTACTTCCACGCTTTACATACCTGCCTACCTTTTTCCATGTGTCAAAGTCTGCAACCAAAGTGGCATGTGGTTTTTGTGCATATACCATGAGAACATTATCAAATTCATAACGGTATATCTGCCCGGCAAGTCGAAGCACTGATTTCCAGCTTTCCTGTGTTTCAGTCACTTCTTTTATAACCACGTTATAAATCTGCCTGACTTTGTAATCTACGCTCATATGCTACACCTCCCATATTGCTTCTCTGATGTCTTTTCCATCAATTTCATTTCCAAGGCTTACCCAGCCTTCACATCTCTCCCTCGCAAAAAGCTCAATTCTTGGAAGATTACCGCATAACTCTACAATTCTCTCCCGTATCTCCTCCGGCTTTTTGCTGTGTTCCATGATTCTTGCATCACACACCTGCGAAATGGAACGGGACACCCTTGACGGATGCCCCCTTGTTCCAAGCAGACATATTTCCGAGTTGGAACGGGTCCAGTAACCAAGTCCCATAAACCAGCTGTCTGCTTTTTTATTTCTTTTTACCCAGTTAAAACCACAGGTCTTATAGGTAAATCCCCACGCTTTCATTACTTCAAGCCCTTCTTTAAGAAGCGGGAATGTTACCCACAAAAACAGGATACTGTCATCTGCTGCAATGCTTTCCACGGGAAGAGAGAGAATGTCATCGAACTTCATACATGAATAATGGCAGTCTGCTGATTTTAGCTGACTGCCACGCTCCGAATACGTCTGGAATTTCCAAGGCGGATCGGCATATATGATATTGAATTTTTCTCCCATAGGCATCCTCCCTTACTCTGCCGCAAGCTTACGAAAACTTCTGAACTCTTCTTTGTCAAAGGCAATCGTATATTCCGCTTCTCCTGCGGCTTCAGCTGCATTCTGTCCTGCAATTAGCTTTCTTGCAACTCTTAAAGTGACATAATTTGTTCTGCAAAGCTTCATGCTCTCCTTAAAGCTCATATCCGACTGATTATGAAGCATCTCGCCCATATCCGCAATCTGCTGTTGCACCCTGATACGAACCCTTCTGGCGTCCTTTACAGATATTGTCACTCTGTGCTTTGTTTCCTTTGAAACATCCCATTCCTTCTGCAATTCCTTGATTAGAAATTCCATGTTCTTTTCTATATTTTCTTTTCTGCTCATTAAATCTTCCTCCGTCTATCTTGTATTCTGCTGTGTGGGTGCAGCATCTATTGTTTTTCCCACAAAGTCCTCAGCATCAAGAACAATCTCGCCTCTTTTGTACTGATCCATTACCTGGTTAATGGCATCACCAAGAGTTTCTGCTTTCACAGTAACTGTTCTTGATAACTCTTCTCTGATTTCAATATCAAAGTCCTTTCGTTTAACCATACAGAATTTACCTCGCTTTCTGCTTATCCATGTGTACTTCTGCCATACTGATTACATTGGTTGCAACCTCTATTGCATCCTCCAGATCTATTCCCCTGACATTTAGTACGCTCTCCATATCTTTACTAACCGTAACAGGAAACACCTTCATTTCACTGTCCACATCATAGATTCCGGCAGAAAGATTCTGATGAAACTTATCCATTTTATCCGTACAGAATTCCGCACGCATAATCTCACTTAGAAGCTCCCTGATATCCTCACTGCAATGTGGGTTATTAGCTAATTTGTGCAGCTGTGTAAAATAATCCTCCTGCTCCAACCGGATATCCTCCCTGTCTTTTTCCATCTTTGTTCCGCCATAATCTTCCCGTATGCCCTGAAAGTCAATGCGTGACGGCTTGGAAGAAAGATATACTCCGTGCTCCCATTCGATACCGATTTCCGGTTCCTCACTGTCGCCCTTAATCTGTCTCATAAAAAGGCTTGTACCAAGTCCCACCACAAAGTTTCCATTGCTCATATCCATAAGAAGCAGATTTCTTGGTGATAATAGCTCCACAACCTTATAATTCTTACCATTGAAATTGTGGAGATTCTCCCCCTGCTTAAACTGGTGTTCCATATGGCTGTAATGATGCTCAACCATCTTGTCTTTCTCTCCATTTTCAGTAATCCCATAAAGCCTTATCTTTTCCTTACATTCAAGACTGCATCTTTCATAATCAAAACGCACATCTTCGACATTTTCATCATTAAATTTCTTATTGAGAAATGCTCTAAGATGGCTTTCATCTCTGCAATAACACATGAAAAGAGTCTTGTTACCAGCCAGATATACCTCTGCCCAGTCAGGCTCCGTCATGGTTCTTCCAAGCTCTGAAAAGATAACTGCTGTCTCTTTCATGGAATACTCGCCGGACTGCTTAAGCATTTCTATCGTGTCATCAAGTGTCATAAGGAAGTTGGTTTCAACCATTCCCTTCTGGTTCTCAATGACAAAAATCATATCATTTAATTTCATTTTGCCCTCCTAACCAAAAACATCCGGCAAAACCGAAGCTCTGCCAGATGCTGCTTTTACATTATTCTTCCTGATTACTGTGGTCTTCCAATGAGCACAATGCTTCCCACATTCGGTACTGCATTGTAGGTTACGCCATAAGCAACACCTTTTGCTTCTACCACCATTCCATTTCCAACATAAACAGCCACATGACTGATATTCTTGTATCTGCCATTTCTCTCATAGCTGTAGAAAATCAAATCTCCCGGCTGCATATCTGCATAAGATACTGTGTGACCTGCACTGTCAAGACCTTCTGCCTCCGCAGCTGCCGTATTTGCTCCACCGTAGCTGATATCAATACCGGCTGCTTTCCATGAATAGTAGGCAAGGGAACTGCAATCATAATAATTGCCTGTGTCTCGGTACTGCTGACTGTACGGATAACCTACCTTTGTTAGTGCATAGGAGACAACGGTTCGCTGTGTCTGATCTGTAATGTCCTGCAAAATGGCATCCACCTCTGCCTGTGTCAGAGCAGATTGCGGTGTGACACCGCTTGTACTGCCAAACATCCGCATCATTTCCTCAACCAGTTCGATTTGATCGGAATCAAAATTATATTCCGTTATCATGTCATAACAGGTTTTCAGCTTCACATTGACATACAATACAGTCTGTGTAGTGGTTGAACCATCCTCATTTTCAGTGGTTTCACTTCCGGAACTTGTTGTGTAGGAACACATATCGTCAAATACTTCTTTAAGCTTACTCTTGGAAGTATCATTCATAATGGTTGCAGTATCCCCAACGCCATATTTGACCATATAGATGGTGACAATATCATTGAAGTTTCCTGCACTTTCCCCTTCAAAATCCACATACACAATCTGCCCGGTATCATATCCCGTGTGTTCATTTGCCAGAGTGTTTATATCCCTGTTAAACTCCGAGACATAGGCACTTGTTACCGTAGTGACCGTATCCCCAGACTCCAATGGCGGGAGGAAAAAAGCAAATGGCGAGTTGTAGAGAATAGCAATTACTGCTACTACCGGAAGAACTGTTACCGCAATGAGTAACACAAGTACCAGCAAAAATCCTCCTACTGCAACCATAATCTTTTTTATGGGTAGTGCCATTTTGTTGACAAACAAATCTTTAACAAGCTTTGCAAAACTGTCCTGCTGTTCACCTTCTGCTTTCATCTTATCCAGAAAGAACCTGATTTTTCGGTTTCTGCTGTTTCTCTGGGCATCCATCTTATCAATCTTATCTCCAACCGCCTTACCCACAGCAATACCAATCAGAGGAGCATACGGACCTGTCTCTGCTCCGGCTGCTGTTCCTGCAACAGTGGTTCCAACTTTTGCTGCTACTTTTGCACCTTCCTTTGCCGCTGCTTTGGCAGTCTCTTTGGATGCCTCCTTTGCAGCGGTCTTAGCAGTTTCTTTTGCTGTTTTCTTGGCAAGCTTCTTTCCGGCTTCCACCTTTTTGATACGCTTTCTTTTCTCAGCCAGTGCCTTTCGCCTGAAAAGTTCTGCTCCCTTGGATGCTGTCCCCGTTACCGGTCTTGTTGCAACATAAGCAATATTTGCCGCATCCCTGACTTCCTCACCGCCTTCCATCTGGCTTAACGCCGTCTGTGCCCCGGCTGCGCCTGCAACCTTAATGGAAGAATTCTTTGTCTTAATGGACTGTTTGGATTCCTTTAATGCTGCCCGGTACTGCCTGAACATCCCCTTCTTTGCTTTATCAACCGGATGAATCGTACTTCTCCGAAACTTCTTGTTTTCAGTAGTTGCAATCTTCGACCCTTTAATCTTCGGACTTCGGTCAACCGTATAGATGTTGGAAGCCTTAATGGAAGCTTTCTTTGGTTCATGTGTATGAAGCTTTGCTTTCTTCTTGGTATGGATCACCATAGGCTTGTCATCGACCTTTTTGATTTTCAATTTTCTCACCTTCTTTCTAATGCCAACAAAAAAGCCGCCATGAAGATGTACTCTCCATAACGGCTTAGTTAAATGTTATTTTTTCCTTTTGTTTTTCGTTCTGCTTTCTTTCTCGACTTCTCCTGCCTTTTGTCATACATATCGTGAATCCATTCTTTCACAGGAGCTTTCCATTGTTCGCTCTTATTTGGAATATTCTTAATCAGGCTCTTGGGATTAAGTCCCATTTCCTTTGCCATTCTTATTTCTTCTTCCCCAAGTTTGCATTTTCTTTTTGCTTCGTCCCAAAGTTGCTGGCTGTATGCCATGAAATCACATCCTTTCAAGATTTTCTTCTTGACAAACAATACATATACCTTTATTATAGGTGTTAGAAAGAAACGAAGTTTACTACCGTACAGCTATTGCTCATGCGGCTTGCTCGTTTCTTTTTTTGTTCTTACCAAATCATATAGATAAAGTTTTCCATCTGCATCACATCTTACAAGCATTCTTGTCGAAAAAATGTTATAACGCTCCAGATTTCCATCTTCATCATAAACCGGTATTCCAAATCTTGTATTATAACGATACCATCCAAATTGTGCCTTTGCTCCATGTTTATTGTTATAATCAGGATACTGTGCCTTTTCAGAAGCAATCTGGATAAGTTCACCAATAGCAGGCGTAATGTTTGCCTTCGCTTTCATATTAGCACCTTTTAATCCCTTTGTATCATTTGAATGACTGAACTCATCCGGAAAATCAGAACCGATATATATTTTCTCTGAGGTTTCGGATATTTCAAAGTATTCTCCAATATATTCTTTCAGATACTGCTCTACTTCATTCCAATCTATCCCCTTCCTCGACTTAAATCTTATATCATTAATAAGGGCTATTTTTGAACCATCCAAATCCGTAATAATACTGACACTTTTGTTCATATTTCTCGTCCTTTCCTTTTCGTATCAGACATCTTTCGACATCTGATACGATTTTACCATAAGTGTCACAATTATACTATGAATTTTTCTGCTTCTCCTTCGCTTTCTGTTCTTGAATTATTTCGTGTAAATTTGTGTTGTATAGCTTATAGAGACTGGTATCTTTACTAATCTGATTATCGAACGGAATAACCACATTTCCACACTTTAACAGTCCCATACCAGACTGGCTGTTAGTTACGAATCGAAGCTGTGCATCCGACACTCCAATAACTTCTGCCATCTTGGAGCTGTCTGTATTTGCCTGTTTAAGAAGCGCCACAAACTCGCTGTTTGCCAGCATTGTAGTTGCAGTATAGTTCTGGAGAAGATCCACGACATTCTGCGTGATGCCTGTACAAAGACCACCCTGTTTTCTTACTTTCTTCCAAAGCTGCTGTAAATATTTTGCGGAATACTCGGAATTTAAGAGCACATGAAATTCATCAATATAGAGCCATGTTGCCTTGCCCCTCTTTCCATTCTCCACAATTCTCTGCTGGATAGACTCCATCATGACAAGCATTGTAATCGGACTAAGCTCTGTTCCAAGGTCTCTGATACCATATACAACAAATCTGTTATCCACATCCACATTTGTCTGATGATTGAAAATGTTAAGTGATCCATTTACAAAAAGCTCAAGGGATAAGGCAATCTCCTTTGCCTCTTCCTCCGGCTGTGCCATAAGAATATCGTAGAAGTCACTCATAACCGGAATATACTTCTCTCTGCTTCTTGCAATGTCGATATACATTTTTCTTACACATCGGTCAATGATAGATTTCTGACGGGAATTAAGACTGTCCCCGATACACTGCTCACAAAGACCAAGCATGAACTCACCTTTTTCTCTTACCCAGCCCTTAGTATCATTCTGATCAAGATTCCATACATCCATGGAAAGAGGATTCACATAGTTGTCCGTGTAAGTGGACATATTGATGACCGTGCCGCCATAGGTTGTCGCAATATCAAAGTATTCGTTCATTGGGTCTATAATTATGATTTCATCATCGGTAGAAAGAAATACCTGACCCATCGCAGCCTTACAGAAGAAGGATTTACCGGAACCCGGTACACCGAATACAAATCCATTTCCGTTAATCAGCTTTTTACGATTACCGATATTGATATTCTTGCTTACTTGATTGATGCCATAATAAACACCACCCTCATCATTCAGCTCCTGCACATTAAATGGCATAAGCACCGCAAGGGACTGTGTGAGCATGGTTCTCATGGTTTCCACCTGTCTTACACCAATCGGAAGTGCTGTATTGAGTGCTTCCCTCTGTTTCAGATAATGCACATCAATGGTACAGCTGTTTCTCTTTCCAATGGTTTCAACGGTTTCCGTGATACTCTCAAGCTCTTTCTTGGAATCTGCCATGAGAATGATAGTCACACCCACATAGAACAGGCACTGGTCATTCTCACGGACATCATCCATGATTGCCTCAATTTCCTTTTTCTCCGTTCTCTTTGCATAAGAGATTTCAGAAGAAAAGTCATTGTTCTTGTTACGGACTCTCTGCTGTTTGATAATGTCAGATTCGATACCGAGGTATTTCTTCTGTAATGTCTTGGTTGTCAAATCCTTTGGCACAGGCACTACATCAATACTTGTAATGGAATGAACAGGTAAGGAAGTGATTTCATTCAAAAACCTGTCTGATAAGCTGCTTGGATACTTCTTGATAAAAAGTGCCTTACAGAACTTGCTCTCATCCTCAAAGCTGTCCGGGAAGAACTTAACCATTCCATTACAGAGGTCATTCTTAAAGTCAGCTCCCACCTTCTTTGCCTGCTTAATGTCAAAGTCAAATTCTTCCTCATTTCCAAGATGGTAAAAATCATGGAGAATCTTAAGTCTCTGATTACCGGTAAGGGGAACAATCTCTGTTCCAAGCTCATTAAATGCCTTGTGAATGGTGGCTTCCAGTGTGGCAAACTGTGCCTTTGCCTCTTCAAAGTTCTTACGCTCAATGGTAAGGGTAAGATATCTTTCCTGTTCAATCCCTTGTCTGCCATCCAGAATCTTTTCCTCAATGATGTCGTTGTATGCCTGACGGTACTCGTCAAAGCCGTCACCCTTCTTTGGGAACATGACCTTTTCCCGAAGCTCTGTCATATTCTTATTCTTGTTATTGACCGTAATCTTGTAATTACAGTCAAGGGAATTGAGGAACTTGCAGTATCTCTCAAAGATATCTATCTGCTCATCCTCATTGGTAGTAGTGTAATTGATATCCTGAAACAGATAACATTTACTGTAACGGTTCCTTGCCACTTCGAAGATACCATTTTCCGCTACTGCCATAATCTCAATTGTTTCCTGTATGGATTTAGGGGATTTGTAAAGTGGTTCACTTGCTTTTTTCAGTTCCTTAAATCCATCTGTAAATAAACCCATTTGTTTGTCCTCCTTATTTCTGAGGCATCGCCGGAGCAATCCGGCTGATGCCTAAATCACTCCGACCAAACAGGTCAGATATTATTTCTTAGTTACATAACTGATGAGTGGTGCAAGATAACCAAGCTTATATGCAACCGCAACACCAACCAGCAGCACGATAAATATCATGCAGATGATAAGCATTCTCATCATTTTCTTCTTGCTTCAAACTCTGCCTGATTGTTCTTCTTTTTATCCGTATCATTTACATCTGAGACTGATACATCTGCTTTGTCTGAAGCACCAAACATTTTACCCTTTCCCTTTGCCCTCAAAGCGTTTGCCTGTTCCAGCTCATATGCCTTAATCGCAGGCTCGCCCTCCGTTGAAACATAGGTTAGTGCCCTGTTTCCAAACATATAGTGAAATTTCTTTCCCATCACTTCATAGAAACTCATCCCGTTATAGGAATAGAACCCGCCAAGTGCAATCGGTGCTACAACCGGGATAGCTACATATGCTGCTCCCGTAAGTCCAATAAACGGATAAAGAAGATAAACAAGACCTCCACCTATCACAACACTTGCAATGGAAAAAATCAGCTGCTTGGCTGTAAGCCCCATAGCAACTGATTCCTGATAACGGTCAATATCTTTGTTGATTTCAATTACCAAATTTCTCACCTCGTTTCATTTTTTTGCTTATTCTCTGATACGATTCCTTTGTTCTTCTCATACATTGCAAGTCCATCCGGACAAAGCTCTCTAAGTTTATCCGGATTAAACATATACAACGGATATTCACAGTAACCGCTTCTCTTAACAAAACCTGTAAATGTTCCAAGTTCGTTGTCTGCAATAAATTTTTCTGCATCTGGAAGATTATTAGTGTCTACATATGCACAGTAATTTGGTGTTGTATCCCCAAGGTTTACTGTCAAATCTGCAAATGGTTCCAGATATCCTTCTTCATTGCACCCAAGACCAATATAGATATTTCCATTATTCATATACTGCTGAATATCAAATGCCACATCTGTTTCTTCGGTATAGCGTGAAGTATAAGTAAGACACCTATACTCCACTCCCCGGTCATCCTTTATCACTTTTATTTCTTCGTTCATTCCATAACCTCCTACAGTCCAAATGCCTTGCTTGTCAGACTCTGTGCTCCCTTTACACTTCCCACCGTAAGTGCAATGGTAAATGTCATTTCACAAAGATAGATAAGTGTTTTTGCCCAGTCTGCATAACTTGAAGTAAATGTTGGAAGCCCCGCATTGATAAAGGCATTGCAGACAATTATGGCTAGTGCCATTGTTACCGCCTCAAATGTCACAGACAGGAAGTATTTGCAGTATGCAGCTACTGTGTGGTTCACCGTTCTGTTACCACCCATTGTCGAAAATGCTATGGAACCCATAGGAACAATAATCAGTAATCTTAGGAATCTGAAATATACCGTGTATATCATAAAGAAACCACAGATAATAATGATGATGGAAAGAAGTGCTGCAAGTATCAGCATGATAAGACTCTCTCCGAAGCCAAGATTTTTGATGATATCTGCCTGTGTGCTGTCAATCGTAAGTGTTGTATAGCTTCCTGCCGATAGAAGATTAACCAGATTTCCTATGGATGTGAAAAATGCCTTCATAATCGTGACATTGTTTGCAACAAACCACTCCGCAAGTCCCAGTCGAATCAGCATACGAAGTATTACTTCAAACCTCATCTCTTCCCTGATATCAATACTTTCACTACAAAAGCCTATGACAAAGAACAGTACTACAAGCGAAGAGCCAACAGCAACAAATATCGGTTCAATGCCGGCGATAACCGCCCATGGACCTCCACCTTTGAAGTTCACGGGCGATTGACCTAACATTGAAAATACAAGCGATATCTGATTGTTCCAAAATCCAAATACCATTTCGAGAAGAGCAAGGATCTGATCTCCAAGATTAAAAATATCCATTCTTTCTCACCTCGCTTCTTTGCTTTTCCTAGAAACCTAAGAATGTTAATACTGTTGAAATACCAGCCATCATGACTCCGGCTACAATACCCTTAAGAGCAGAGTTCATAGTTGAGGAATCCTGCTGCTGATATGCCTGTGCAAACTCCATGACATTCTTTGCCAGAATAATTACACCGACTGCACCGATTACTGCAATTACAAGTGTCTTTAAGTTCTCAAGTGGCTGTGTTACTGCCGATGTGTCCGTTGCGGCAAAACATGTGCTTGTCATAAGCATTGCTCCGGTTACGGAACCTGCCACAGCAGGTAATACCTTTTTCTTCATGTTCTTAAAAAATCCCTTCATTC
>PPYF01268217.1_pt1 | contig 16155 bp, 11 predicted proteins | sample 1559871 | NCBI WGS metagenome assembly PPYF01 (sample SAMN08240021, study PRJNA423297) | Human gut metagenome, whole genome shotgun sequencing project.
CCTTTCTCCAGAAAGGTTTCCTCTCCCCTCCCCCACATTCGTTTACTGCATCTTGTTGATGGGCGTGCCGTAGCCCTGCAGGCGGCGGACGGCGAGCTTGTGCTGGAAGGTGCGGGCGTTGCAGCCGCCGGGCTGGTCGTCGCGGTAGTTCTCGTGGAAGGCGCGCAGACGGCGCTGCATGCGGAGGATGCGGCGCATGATCTCGCTCATGCCGAAATAGGCGGCGGAGAACAGCACGCTGCAAAAGAGCAGCAGCACGGCGGCGTAGGCGAACAGCTTGTTCGTCTCCGCGTCGGGAGAGTCCGTCTGCCACAGGAGTATGAGGAACCCGATGGTCCCGACGAGCCAGAGCAGATGGCCGCAGGCCTTCAGGAACGTCTCCATCGGCATCCGGGTGTAGGGGTTGACCTCCACAAGGCCGATCCACTCCTCGCTTCCGCATTCGGGGCAGCGGGCGAGATAGTCCGGGAAGATGGCCTTGCAGCGGGAACACTGCAATTCCCGCTCGATCCGTACCTCGGTGACCGGAGCCTGCGTGACCGTAGTCTGGATCAGCCGTTTGCGGCGAAAGGGCGTCTTCGCTTTCATGCTGCCGCCTCCGTAGCCTTGGGGGTTCGCGAATGCTGCATGAACGCGAGCAGGGCCATGACGATCATGCCGACGACGTACCCCCAGTACCGCTGATCATGCGGCAGGAAGAAGCCCGTCAGCAGCGCCGGATAAAGCATGATGATCGTGGAGAACAGCAGCAGGAGGGCGTCCGTCAGCGTGTTCTTGGCGATGAACCAGCCCTGCGTCAGCGAGGCGAAGGCCATGCAGCCGAGGACCGTCATGAAGTAGATGAACAGCGCTTCGGGCACGCTGTCGATGCCCCAGAGGATGATATCATGGTTGAAGATGAACATCAGGGGCAGGATGGCGGTGCGGATGTCGTAGAGGAAGCCCTGAACGCCCGTGGCGATGGGCGAGGTGTCCGCGATGGCCGCTGCGGCGTAGGCGGCGAGGCCGACCGGCGGCGTGTCGTCCGCGAGGATGCCGAAGTAGAAGCAGTACAGGTGCGCCGCGATCAGCGGCACGGCCAGCGCCACGCCGTGGATGACGAAGCCGGAGGCGAGCTGCACGAGGATGGGCGCCGTCAGCGAGGCCATGATGATGTAGTTCGCCGTGGTAGGCAGGCCCATGCCGAGCAGGAGGCTCGCCAGCGCCGTGATCATGAGCAGCAGGAAGATGTTGCCCGCGGAAAGGATTTCCACGAAGGACGTGATCTGCTGCCCGAGGCCGAGCGAGACGCAGCCCACGATGATGCCCGCCGACGCGGTGGCCATGGCGACGCCCGCCATGTTGCTGCCGCCCGCCGACATGGAGAGGAGCAGCGTCTTGACGCCTTCCTTGAATCCCTTCCACTTGGATTTCTTGTGCAGGACGGCGAGGACGACCGGCTGCCCGAGCATGATGAGCGCCAGCACCACGATGGCCCGGAATACGGACAGTTCGGCAGAGTGCTGGAGGACCACCAGTTCGTAGAGAAGCATCCCGATGGGGATGAGGAAGTGCAGGCCCTCGCGCATCGTTTTCCAGAAGGGCGGCAGTTCGGATTTGGACAGGCCGCGCAGGCCGAGCTTGCAGGCTTCGACGTGGGTGATCCACAAAAGGCCCGCATAGGCCGCGAACGCCGGAATGGCCGCCGCCTTGGCGACTTCGATGTACGGGACGTTGACGTATTCCGCGATGATGAACGCGGCAGCGCCCATGACCGGCGGGGCGAGCTGGCCGTTGATGGAGGAGGCCACTTCAACGGCGGCGGCCTTGTGCGCGGGGTAGCCCACCTTCTTCATCAGCGGGATGGTGAAGGTGCCGGTGGTGACCACGTTGGCGATGCTCGAACCGGAAACCACGCCGGTGAGCGCGCTGCCGAGGACTGCGGCCTTCGCCGCGCCGCCCCGGAACCGTCCGAGCCCGCTGATGGCGAGCTGGATGAAGAAGTTCCCGCCGCCCGCGCGCTCCAGCATGGTGCCGAACAGCACGAAGAGGAACACGACCGTGGCCGAAACGTGCAGCGGCACGCCGTAAATGCCTTCCGTATCCATCGTCATCTGGGCGATGAAGCGGGACAGGGACGCGCCCTTGAAGGCCAGAAAATCGGGAAGGTGCGGGCCGGTGAAGACATAGACGATGAAGACGCTCGCGATGACCGGCAGGGCGGGGCCGATGACGCGGCGGGTGGCCTCCAGCAACAGGACCACCAGCATGAAGCCGAAAATGATGTCCCGGGTGGTGGGCACGCCGGCGCGCGAGGCGATCCCCTCATAGTCGACGACGATGTACAGCGCACAGAACGCCGCGATGATGCCGAGCAGGTAGTCGAGGATGGTCACCCGGTTCATGGCGAGCAGGATGCGCAGGTCCCAGCGCCACGACGTCCCCGAAATCTTGATCATCGGGATGTTGAAGTAGACGAGGCTGATGGCGAAGGCCAGATGGATCGCGCGGATGTACACCGTATCGAGAAGCAGAAAACTCGCCGACGCCAGCTGGAACAGCGACCAGCAGAGCGCGAGGACCATTGTGATGATGCGGGTGATGCCCACGGTGTCGCCGCGCAGCCCGTGTTCGGCCGCGACCAGTTTTTCCCTGTAGTCATCCCCGATTGGAGACTGCTCACTATGTTTGTGGGGCATGTGAATCCCTAGAAATGAAGCTGAGGTGACGGCGGCGCGGGAGCGCGGCCGGGGCAGACGGACGCCCGGAAGAAGAGTGCAAGGATGCCGGGATCGGACGAACGCCCAATCCCGGCCGGAACGCTTCAGGAGGAAGCGAAGGACGGACGAATCCGCCCCTTGCCTACTTCATCAGGCCGACTTCCTTGTAATACTTCATCGCGCCGGGATGGATGGGCGCGGTCAGGCCCTGGAGCATGCCTTCGCGGGTGAGGCCGCTGAGGGCGGGGTGCAGCTTCTTGAATTCGTCAAGGTTTTCAAAAACTTCCTTGGTGACGGCGTACACGACGTCGTCCGGCACCTTGGCGGAGGTCACGAAGGTGGCGAGCATGCCCACGGTCACCACCTTTTCCTTGGCGTTGGTGGCTTCGGGGTACTGGCTCATGTCGATTTCGGTGAGGGAGTAGTAGGGGAACTTCTTGACCAGCGGCTCGATGTCGGGGATGGAGACGATGCGGCACTTGCGCTTGCCGGCGGTGGCTTCCTTGATGTTCCCGTTGGGATGGCCCACGGTGTAGAAGAAGCCGTCGATGCGGCCGTCCTGCACCATGCGGGGCGCGTCGGCGGCCTTGATGCTTTCGGCCTTGAGGTCCTTTTCGACATTGATGCCGGCGGCTTCAAAGACGTCGATGGCGTTCTGGCGGTTGCCGGAGCCGGGGTTGCCGATGTTGACGCTCTTGCCCTTGGCGTCCGCCAGCGACTTGATGCCGGAATCTTCGGCGGCGACGAAGGTGACGGCTTCGGGAGCCAGCGCGAACACGGCCCGCAGGTCCTTCTGCGGCTTGCCTTCCCATTCGGAAAGCCCGTTGTAGGCCTGATACTGACGGTCGGCCTGCGCGATGCCGAATTCGAGATCGCCGGACATGATCGCGTTGATGTTGAATACGGACGCGCCGGTGGATTCGACCGTCGCCCGGATGTCGTACTTGTCCTTCTTGGCGTTGACGATCTTGGCGATGGCGCCGCCGGTGGGGTAGTACACGCCGGTGATGCCGCCGGTGCCGATGGTGACGAACGTCGTTTTGGCGTGTGCTTCAAGGGCGGAAGCGCCGGTCAGGGCCACAGCGAGGCTGAGAACAGCCGCGATCAAATGTTTGTGCATGTCGTTTGTCTCCCTTTTTGTCGACATTTTCTTGTCAATTATATGAAGAACGGGCGCAACGCAAGGGAGGTTTTTGAGGTTTCAGAGGAAACGGATATTGACGTTTTTGTCAATATCGGGACGGGTCCTGCCCGAAAAGGAAACGATTTCAGGCTTGCCGCACGATTGACGGCGAAATTGACAGCCCGTTTCCTTTGTCATACCCCGTCAGTATCTTGTCCCTTCTGGCCCGCTGGGGCTTTCCGGCGGCGGAACTTTGCAAGGAGTACAGTGCGTATGGCAGGCGGCTCCCTGTCTTTTCTGGATGAGGCCCTCGCTTCCGCGTCGGCCCGGCTGACGGGCTGGCGGCGCGATCTGCACCGTTTCCCGGAGGCGGGCTGGACGGAATTCCGTACCGCGGCGCTGGCGATTGCCCGGCTGCGCGAATGGGGGTTCACGATCCGTATGGGCAAGGCGGCGTGCGTTCCGGAGAAGCGGATGGGCGTGCCGTCGCCCGTCGCCCTCGCGGCGGCTCGGGAACGCGCCCTTGCCGAAGGGGCCGACCCCGAACTTGTCGCGCGCATGGGCGAAGGGTACACCGGATTCTGGGCCGATCTGGATTGCGGGCCCGGACCGTCGCTGGCCTTCCGTTTCGATATGGACTGCAACGAGGTCGCCGAGTCCGGGGCGGCGGAGCACCGGCCCCGGCGCGAAGGGTTCGGATCGGTCCATCCCGGGCTCATGCATGCCTGCGGACACGACGGGCACGTCGCCGTGGGGCTCGGCCTCGCCGCCGTGCTGGCGGCGATCCGTCCGCATCTTCGGGGCAGGCTGCGCCTCGTCTTCCAGCCCGCCGAAGAGGGCGCACGGGGGGCGTTGCCCATGACGGAGGCCGGGGCCGTGGACGGGGTGGACGCGCTGTTCGGGTTCCACATCGGGTTCCGGGCCGGGGAGAGCGGGACGCTCATCTGCGGCACGGAAGGATTTCTGGCGACCACCAAGCGCGACGTCACGTTTGCCGGAGCGGCGGCCCATGCCGGAGCCGCGCCGGAGGAAGGCCGGGACGCGCTGCTCGCCGCCTGCGCCGCGACTTTGAACCTGCACGCCATCGCACGGAGCGGAAAGGGGGCCACCCGGATCGCCGTGGGCAGGCTGGAAGGCGGGGAGGCCCGGAACGTCGTTCCGGCGTCCGCGCGGCTCGCGATGGAAACGCGCGGGGAAACCACGGCGCTGGACGCCTACATGGTCGCGGAGTCCGAGCGGATTCTTCGGGCGGCGGCGGACATGTGGGGGTGCTCCTGCGCGTGGACGACGGTGGGCAGCAGCGGCGGCGGATCGAGCAGCCCGGAGCTGGCCCGGACGGTTGCCGAGGTCGCCGCGGAGATGGGCGGCTGGAATGCCCTTATCGAGCGGGACGCCTTCGGGGCGACGGAAGATTTCGCCTGCCTGATGCGGCGGGTGCAGGACGCCGGGGGACTGGCGACCTATATGCAGGTGGGAACGGAACGGGCGGCGGGGCACCATAGCGACCGTTTCGATTTTGACGAGGCGTGCCTCGGGCGCGCCCTTGAACTGCTGGCCCGGCTGGCGTGCCGTCTGGCGGGCCGGGACGGATGACGGGAGAAACTACATGGAATTCCTTAAGAATGTGGTGGAAAAGCGGGGCGTGCACCTGCAACTGTGGCTGGAGGGCGAAAACGGCGAAGGCTTCGGTCGCGGGCGCGTGGAGCTGCTCAAACTGGTGGAGGAACTCGGCTCGCTGAGCAAGGCCGCCAAACAGCTCGGCATGTCGTACCGGGGCGCGTGGGGCAAGCTCAAGAAGGCCGAACACATCGTCGGCGCGGCCCTCGTGGAGGCTTCCGGGACCAAGCGGGAAGGTTACGTCCTTACGCCCGAAGGCAAGGAACTCGTCCGGCGTTTCCAGCAGTGGTACGAGGACGTCGAATCCTTCGCCAATAAGCGCGCCGCCGCCTTGTTTAGTGATTTCGACAAACAATGATGATTCATTGTTCGAACAATCTATAATTCATTGGTCAATCAATCGATATTCATTGAATAACCAATCGATATTCCTGCCAAAAGAAGAACTTTTTCACATGCGAAAAAGCTTGCGCTGAGATATTTTTTTGACTAACACTACGCAAGGCGGGTACTGAATGGAGAAGGTCCCGCCGTGGGAACCGCGTATTGCCGGAAAAAGATGTCCGCAAGGTCGTCAGAGTATCTCAAGCGTTTTGTGCTTCTCAAGAACAGGCTTTTGGGGAAGAGTGTTCTTATGAAAAGCAGGCATGTTTTGATGTTGAGAGATAACGTCGAATGCTGAAAAATGCTTGTCCGGCAAGAAGCGTTTCAGGTTTTCTTGATTGTCTTCGCCGTACGGTTAACGAAAAGATAACAAGGAGCTTTTTGTTGCCGGGCAGAAATGCTTACGGGCGGCGGAAGACGATCGATTCGCAACGTTATCCTGATTAGGGGGAGACATGGAAGGTTTCATGAACTGGTTGAAGGCCGTCAACGACGTGGTTTGGGGACCGGGGATGTTGGTGCTGCTCGTCGGCACGGGCCTGTATCTCACCATCGGGCTGAAATTTTTCACATTCCGCAACTTTTTCCGCGGCCTTAAGAACCTCTGGGCCGGTCGCAACAACCAGTCCGAACAGGGCGAAATTTCTCCGTTCAACGCGCTGATGACCGCGCTGGCCGCCGACATCGGGACCGGCAACATCGTGGGCGTGTCCACCGCCATCTACATCGGCGGCCCCGGCGCGCTGTTCTGGATGTGGGTGACCGCTCTCGTGGGCATGGCCACCAAATTCAGCGAAGTGCTGCTTTCCGTGCATTTCCGTGAAAAGACCCCCGCCGGCAACTGGGTGGGCGGCGCCATGTACTTCATCAAGAACGGCCTCGGACCCAAGTGGATGTGGCTCGGCTCCTGTTTCGCGTTGTTCGGCATCGTCGCCTGTATCGGCACGGGCGCGATGGTGCAGGGCAACTCCATCGGTGAAGCCATGCAGGCCAACCTCTCCATTCCGACGTGGGTGAGCGCCGTCGCCATCTTCATGCTGGCCGGCGCCGTGCTCATCGGCGGCGTGAAGCGCATCGGCGCGGTGGCCGGCAAGGTCGTTCCGGCCATGGCCATCGTCTACGTCATTATTTCCCTCCTCGTCATCATCTTGCACATTGATCAGGTTCCCCGCGTTCTCGCGTGGGTCATCGCCGAAGCCTTCACGCCCACGGCCGCCGAAGGCGGTTTCGCCGGCGCGACCGTGATGATGGCCATCCGCATGGGCATGGCCCGCGGCGTGTTCTCCAACGAAGCCGGCCTCGGCACCGCGCCTATGGCCCACGCCGCCGCCACCAGCGCTTCCCCGCTGGTGCAGGCTTCCATCGGCATGCTCGATACCTTCATCGACACCATCATCGTGTGCTCCATGACGGGCTTCGCGATCCTCGTGACCGGCCAGTGGACCTCCGGCCTCACCGGCGCGGCCATGACCTCCGCCGCCTTTGAAACCACGCTGCCCGGCATCGGCGGCATCGCGGTCACCATCTGCCTGACCTTCTTCGCCTTCACCACGGCTCTCGGCTGGTGCGTGTACGGCGAACGCTGCGCCATCTACTTCTTCGGCGACAAGGCGCAGATTCCCTTCCGCATCGTGTACTGCATCGCCATCCCGGTCGGCGTCCTCACGCAGCTCGACGTGGTGTGGCTGCTCGCCGACACCTGCAACGCGCTCATGGCCATCCCGAACTTGATCGCCATCCTCCTGCTCAGCCCCGTTCTCTTCAAGCTGGTGAAGGAAGACGAAACCAAGGACAGCATCTTCAAGCACTAAAACGGATGGGGAGGGGCTTTCCCTCCCCGTTTTCTCCCGCAGTTCGCGGGGAAACGAAGCCGGAGGCGTCGTCTCCGGCTTTTTTCGTTTCCGGGCCGGGCGGCGCGGCGTTTTTCCGGCGCAGCGATCCTTTCCGCGCCGGAAAACGGAAAATATGTCCAAACCGATTCTCATCCCCTTGCCAAAGAAGAGAAGTTACGCTAGGTAAACCCCTGCGCCGTCTTTCGGCGCGTGCCTGCCCCTTTATTTCCATACATCTCCCAATATACCATCCTGCGTTTGATACGGCTGTGCCGTAATCGTCCCGCCGCAAGGCGCGGATATATATTGTCCGGTTGTCCGCCGGACCTATTTTCATTCACTCCCAAAAACAAGTATCGGAACCTATGCGGAAGAAGAAAGTTGCCACGGAGGAGGTTCAGGAAGGCGCAACCATGAGCCTGACCGAACTGAAGAACATGAGCATGTCCGTGCTCATGGAGCTTGCGGAAAAGTACGAGATCGAGAACGCCAGTTCCATGCGGAAGCAGGAACTCATCTTCGCCATGTTGCAGGCCTGTGCGTCGCGGAGCGGAGCCATCTACGGGGACGGGGTGCTGGAAATCCTGCCGGACGGCTACGGCTTTTTGCGTTCTCCCCTGTCGAGCTACATGCCCGGTCCGGACGACATTTATGTATCCCCCTCCCAGATTCGGCGTTTCTATCTGCGCAAGGGCGACGTGGTTTCCGGGCAGATTCGGCCTCCCAAGGAAGGGGAGCGTTACTTCGCGCTGCTCAAGGTGAAGGAAATCGGGTTCGAGCCGCCGGAAAACGCCCGTCACGTAGTCCTGTTCGACAACCTCACGCCCATCTATCCTGATCGCAAGCTGATCATGGAGAACGGCGAAAAGAACCTTTCCTGCCGGGTCATCGACCTCATGGCGCCCGTCGGGCGCGGCCAGCGCGGGGTCATCGTCGCGCCTCCCCGGACCGGCAAGACCATCCTGCTCCAGAGCATCGCGAACTCCATCAACGCGAACCATCCCGAAGTCTATCTGATCGTGCTGCTCATCGACGAACGCCCCGAAGAAGTGACGGACATGGAGCGCACGGTCAAGAACGCCGAAGTCATCAGCTCCACCTTTGACGAGCCTCCGCAGCGGCATGTGCAGGTCTGTGAAATGGTGCTCGAAAAGGCCAAGCGTCTTGTGGAGCGCAAGCGCGACGTCGTGATCCTCCTTGATTCCATCACCCGTCTGGGCCGCGCCTACAACGCCGTGACGCCCTCCTCGGGCCGCGTGCTTTCCGGCGGTCTCGACGCCAACGCCCTTCAGCGTCCCAAGCGTTTCTTCGGCGCGGCGCGCAACATCGAAGGCGGCGGCAGCCTGACCATCATCGCCACGGCGCTCATCGACACCGGCTCCCGCATGGACGAAGTGATTTTCGAAGAATTCAAGGGCACCGGCAACATGGAAATCTATCTTGATCGCCATCTCGCCGAAAAGCGCGTGTTCCCCGCCATCGACATCAACCGTACCGGCACCCGCAAGGAAGACCTGTTGCTGTCCGACGACGTGCTCAAACGCGTCTGGATTCTCCGCAAGATACTTGCGCCCATGTCCTCCATCGACAGCATGGAATTCCTCCTCGACAAGATGCGCGGCACCAAGTCGAACGAAGAGTTCATCAACGCTATGAGCAAGTAGGAAAAAGGCACGCAGGGGGGAAGAACTTTCTGGAGAACGTTCTTCCCTCCCCCCTGTACCCCCCTCCCATCTCAAAGACGTTCGACCTTATCGAATCCCTGTTCCGCGTTTCTGTCGCCTCCGAAAGGACGGAGCGTTGAAAGGCGGATAAAGAAGGGCATCGGAAAGGATATGAAAAGCGCCTTTTCCTCTCGGGAAAAGGCGCTTTGTTTTTCGTTGCCGTCTTCATCAAAGGTGGTGCAATGCCTACGTTCAGTCTTCCTAAGGGCATTAAGGAGCAAACTTCCGCTCTTACAGATTTCAATAACCGCCTTTTCAGATTCGACACGGAAACGACAATCCCCCGCAAAGCGGGAATGCCGCCACGAGGGATTCGATAAGGTCGAACGTCTTTGAAGGGGAAGGGGCAGGGTTTGGGGAGGGGGAGGGGAACCTTACTTCAGAAAGGTTCCCCTCCCCCTCCCCAATCTTCATTTCTTATCCCATCACCCGGTAACAGATGGCGGGGGCGAGGAGGAAATCGGACTTGCGCATGGTCTCGACGGCCTTGCGGACGGCGGAGACGGAAGCCTCGTGGGTCATGAAGACGAGGGGCACGCCGGCTTCGCTCTGGCCCTTCTGGATGGCCTGCGCGATGCTGACGCCCTGATCGGAAAGCGCGCCGGAGAGGTCGCGGAGCACGCCGGGATCGTCCTTGACCATGAAGCGCATGTAGTAGGTGCTGCGGGCCTCTTCCGGGGGCAGGATGTCGGCGCGGGGAAGCACCTGCTGCACGAAGCCGGAGTTCAGCTTGTTGTTGCCGCGGGCTACGGAGATGAGGTCCCCGAGCACCGCGCTGGCCGTGGGGAGGCTTCCCGCGCCGAGGCCGTGCAAGAAGAGGGAACCCACCGCATTGCCTTCCACACGCACGGCGTTGTAGGCGCCGCCCACGCGGGCGAGCAGATAGGTGTGGTTCACCAGCGTGGGGAAAACCCCGGCCTCCAGCTTGCCGTCGCGCATCCGGGCGCGGCCCAGCAGTTTGATGCGGTAGCCGAACTCGCGGGCGAAATCGATGTCCATCTTGTCGAGATTGCGGATGCCTTCGATGGGCATTTCCGTGTAGGGGTAGTTTACGCCCCAGGCCAGACGGATAAGCAGCACGAGTTTGTGCGCCGTGTCGAAGCCGTCGATGTCCAGCGTGGGATCGGCCTCGGCGTAGCCCTTGGCCTGCGCTTCGGAGAGCGCGGAGGCAAAGTCGACGCCCTTGCTGGTCATTTCCGAAAGAATATAGTTGCCCGTCCCGTTCAAGATGCCTTCAAGTGAGGTGATGCGGTTGCCGGTGAGGCTTTCCTTCAGGGTCTGGACAATGGGGATGCCGCCCGCGACGCTGGCTTCGTAGAGCAGGGTGGAACCCTTTTCCTCGGCCAGACGGAACAGCCCCGCGCCTTCTTCCGCGAGCAGGGCCTTGTTGGCGGTGATGACCTGCTTGCCGTTTTCGAGGCTGCGGGTGATGAGCCGTTTGGGCGCGTCGATGCCGCCCATGAGCTCGATGATCACGTCGATGTCCGGATCGTCGGCGAGGCTCATGGGATCGGTCGTGAGCGCCACCCCTTCCGGAAGATCGCGTTTGCGGTTCGGGTTGCGGACGGCAACGGTTTTCAGGCGGAAATCACAACCGGAGCGGGCGCGGATTTCTTCGGCGTTTTCGGACAGCAGACGCACAAGTCCGCCGCCGACGGTTCCGAGTCCGGCGAGTCCGAGAGTCAGGGTCGTATTCATCAGATGTCCTTTGGGGCTGAAGTCCTTGACGGCGGGGAAAGGCCCGGCCGCAGCATGGCGTCTTCGTGTATAGTAGGGAACCCCGGCTTCTGTAAAGGGAAAGCCGGTTGCGCCGGACGCGGACGGGTGGCGGATTCGCCCGACCGCCGCTGGACGCCGAAAACGAATCGTGTTTTGATGGAGCCGTACGGAGGAATACAGATTCATGAGCGGAAACACTTTCGGACGCCTTTTTCGTCTGACCACCTATGGGGAATCCCACGGCCCCGCGCTCGGCGGAGTGGTGGACGGCTGCCCGGCGGGCCTCGCGCTCTCCGAGGAGCTGATCCAGAAGGAACTCGACCGGCGGCGGCCCGGCTCCGGGACCGCCGGGACCACGCGCAGGGAGCCGGACGCGATCCGGCTGCTCTCCGGCGTGTTCAACGGCGTGACCACCGGAACCCCCATCGGTTTCAGCATCGAGAACACCAATCAGCGCTCCGGCGACTACGGCCCGCTGGCGGCGGTGTGGCGTCCGGGCCATGCCGACATGACCTATGACGCCAAGTACGGCGTGCGCGACTTCCGGGGCGGCGGGCGCTCCTCGGGCCGCGAAACCGCCGCGCGCGTGGCGGGCGGAGCCGTCGCCCGCGCTCTGCTCGCGGCGGAAGGGATCGCCGTGCGCTCGCATACGCTGGAAATCGGCGGCCTGCCCGCGCCGTCGTTCACGCCCGAAGAGGCGGCGGCAGCGGCTTCCCGTCCCTACTGCGCGCCCTGCGACGCCGCCGTGGAGGCGTGGGAGGAGCTGGTGCGCGCGGTGCGCGGCGAGGGAGACACCCTCGGCGGCATCGTCCGCGTGGAGGTGACGGGCGTTCCCGCCGGTTTGGGCGAACCCGTGTTCGACAGGCTGGACGCCGTACTGGCGCAGGCGCTCATGAGCGTAGGCGCGGTCAAGGGCGTGGAGATTGGGGACGGCTTCGCCGCCGCCCGCAGCCGGGGCAGTCTGAACAACGACGCCTACCGTCCCGCCGGACCCGGTTCGACGCCGGGCAATCCCGCCTCCAACCATTGCGGGGGCATCCTCGGCGGCATTTCCACCGGGCAGACGCTGATCATGACCGCGGCGATCAAGCCCATCCCCTCCATCGCGAAGGAGCAGCGCAGCGTCAACGCCGAGGGCGAAGCCGTGACTCTGCGCGTGGGCGGACGGCACGACATCTGCGCCATCCCGCGCGTCAATCCCGTACTGGAGGCGATGGCCGCCCTGACCGTGGCCGACGCCCTGCTGTCGCAGCGTCGGATGGGGTAGGGCATGCCGCAGCTTTCTCTTTCCTCCCTGAACGACGCCGTGGAATTGCAGGGCACGCTGGAGCGCGTCGTCTTCCACAATGAGGACAACGGGTACACCGTGTTCCGGGTCAGGCCCGAGGGCAAGGACGAGGTGGACCTCGTCACCGTGGTCGGGCACATGGGCAGCCCGCAGGCGGGCGCGTCCCTGCGCATCAAGGGCCGGTGGGTGAACAACGCCCGGTTCGGCAGGCAGGTGCAGATGGAGTCCTTCGAGAGCCTGCTCCCCGCCACCACCGAAGGCATCAAGATGTATCTGGCCTCCGGGCTGATCAAGGGCATCGGCAAGAGCATCGCCGCGCGCATCGTCAAGGCGTTCGGGGAAGACACCCTCCGCATTTTCGACGATGAGCCGCAGCGCCTGCTGGAAGTGTCCGGCATCACCGAAAAGAAGCTGGTCACCATCGTTGAGTGCTGGGCCGAACATCAGGGCGTGCGGAATCTGGTCCAGTTTCTCCAGCCGCACGACATCGGCGCGTCCTTCGCCGTACGCATCTACAAGCATTACGGCCCACAGGCGCTGTCCATCGTGCAGGAAAACCCCTATCGGCTGGCGATGGACATCCGGGGCATCGGCTTTCTCACGGCGGACGCGCTGGCGTCGAAGCTCGGCTTCGAGAGTGAGCACCCCCTGCGGATTCAGGCGGGCACGCTGTACACGCTGATGAAGCAGATCGACGACGGGCACGTCTACTATCCCCGCCGACTGCTGGTGGAACAGACCTGCGCCCAGCTCGGCATCGCTGCGGAGTTCGTGGAGGAGGCCGTGGATTCCCTCGCCCGCGAGGAACGCGTGGTGCTGGAGGAACTCGACGACGAGGTGGGCGTCTACCTGACCCGCTTCCATCATTACGAATCCAAGATCGCCTATTACCTGCGCCGCATCCTCGCTTCGCCCAAGTCGGTGCGTTTCCCCAAACCCGACGAGGTGGTGGAGAAGGTGGTGTCCGAACTCGGCATCACGCTGGCGGAGGAACAGGTCGAGGCGGTGCGCACGGCGGCGACCTCCAAGGTCATGGTTCTGACCGGCGGTCCCGGCACGGGCAAGACCACCATCCTCAGCGCGATCATCAAGGTCTTTTCGGGAAACAAGTCCAAAATCCTGCTTGCCGCGCCCACGGGCCGGGCCGCCAAGCGCATGTCCGAAGCCATCGGGCGCGAGGCCCGCACCATCCACCGCCTGCTCGAATACACGCCCAAGGACGACGGCTTCGCCCGCAACGAGGACAACCCGCTGGCCTGCGGACTGCTCGTGGTGGACGAGGCGTCCATGATGGACACCATGCTGGCCTATCATCTGCTCAAGGCGGCTCCGCTCGGCGCGACCATCGTGTTCGTGGGCGACGTCCACCAGTTGCCCTCGGTGGGGCCGGGCAACGTGCTCGGGGACCTGATCGCCTCCGGGGCCATCCCCGTGGTCGAGCTGGTGGAAGTCTTCCGGCAGGCGGCGGAAAGCGAAATCGTGTGCAACGCCCATCTGATCAACCGGGGCGAGTTGCCGCGTCTCGAATCCTCGAAGGATCGTCTTTCCGATTTTTATTTCATGCGGCAGGCGGACCCGGATCGGGCGGCGGACGTCATCGTGGACCTTGTGAAGAACCACATCCCTCGCCGGTTTCAGCTCGACCCGTTCGACGAGATACAGGTGCTCTCGCCCATGCACAAGGGCACCGTGGGCGCGGCGAACCTCAACCTTCGGCTCCAGCAGGCGCTGAATCCCGAAGGCGAGGCCCTGCAACGCGGGGAACGGCTTTACCGGCTCGGGGACAAGGTCATGCAAATTCGCAACAACTATGAGAAAGATGTCTACAACGGCGACATCGGGCGGGTTTCCAGCGTTGACGTGAAGGAAAAATGCCTTGTTGTCCGGTATGATGACCGGTATGTGGGGTACGACTGGGAGGAACTGGACGAAATAGTGGCGGCCTACGCCATTTCCATTCACAAATCACAGGGATCGGAATATCCTGCCGTCGTCATTCCGCTCATGACCCAGCATTACATGCTGTTGCAGCGGAACCTTATCTACACGGGAGTGACGCGAGGCAAACGCCTCGTCGTGCTGGTGGGCGAACCGAGGGCTCTGGCGATGGCCGTCAAGAACAACCGCATGCAGAAGCGGTACACATGGCTGGCCAGACGTCTGGGCGCGGCGCAACCCGGCGCGGCGGCTCCGAAAACCGAGGATTGAGAGTTATGATCGTTGCGGATGCCCAAGGCGGGCGGCGGGAAGCGTCGCCGTATGACAGGCGCGGGGGGAAAGGGCCTTCCCCCCGGAACGTGAAAGGCCCCTTTGGAGCGGCGGGGAGCCGCTGGCTGGTTTTGATTCTGGCGTTGTGCTGCACGCTCGCGCTGGCGGGCTGCGGCGGGACGCGGGGCGGCGGGAAGGTGGCTCCGACGGACGAAGGCGCTTTTTCCGGGCCCAGAGGCAGCATCGCCGATCTGCGGAAGCTCCCGCAGGACCTGCTGGTCTACGCCAGGGAAAACAACCCGGACAGGCCGCTCATGTCGGCGGCGGAGCAGGCCCGGCAGAACGCCCGTTTCGACAGCCTGTTTTTCGGCCCGTGGGAGGCCGTGCGTTCGAGCGTGCCCGCCTCCGAGGCGTTCGCCATTTTCGGCGGGCAGCACAAGCGCGGCAAGGCGCGGGGATGGGCGGAAAACCTCCAGCCGTGGACGCAGGAAAACTGGGACCGGCTGATGGCCAACGCCGCGCGCGAAGCCTATCCGTCCCGGTTCGACAAGGCGATCACCGTGCGCCCCACGGTCCTGCGCGAAGCGCCCACGGACAAACCGCGTTTCGGCAACCCCTCCGAAGCCGGTGAGGGCTATCCTTTCGACATGTTTTTCTATTCCTCCCTGCCCGTGGGCATGCCCCTGCTGGTGGTGCACGCTTCCGCCGACGGTGCGTGGGTGTTCGTGGAGACGGGCCTCGTGTCCGGCTGGGTGCCCACGGCGGACACGGCGGTGACGGATGCGTCCTTCCGTTCGCAGTATCGGAACGGCCGGTATGCGGTGGTCGTGCGTGACGACGTGCCGTTGCTGGACGGCGCGGGCCGCTACGTCACCACCGGGAATCTGGGCACCATGTTGCCCGTGTCGTCGTCTTCCGGTTCCGTTCTGACCTTGATGGCCCCGGTACGCGATCCGCAGGGCCGCGCGGTGACGGTGCCCGTGCGGGTGTCCTCGCTCGACGCCGTGCGCAAGCCGCTTCCGCTGACGGCGAAGGCGGTGGCCGAGATCGGCAACCGGATGATGGGCCAGCCCTACGGTTGGGGCGGTTTTTTGTTCAACCGCGACTGTTCGTTGGCGATGAGGGACCTGTTCATCCCTTTTGGAGTCTGGCTGCCCCGCAATTCCGCGGCGCAGGCCAAGGCATGGCGGTATGTCGGGTTCGTGAAGTCTTCGCCCGCGGGTAAGGAAAGCCTGATCAAGGACGAGGGCGTGCCCTTTGCGACGCTGCTCTGGCTGCGCGGGCACATCACCCTGTACGTCGGCACCTACAAGGGGCAGCCGGTCATGTTCCACAACATGTGGGGCATCCGCACCGACGAGGGAGGCCGGGAAGGCCGCCACATCATCGGGCGCGCCGTCGTGACCTCGCTCCAGCCCGGAGCCGAGCTTCCCAACGTGCGCAGCGAAAACCTCATCCTGTCGCGTCTGCGGGGCATGAGCGTGCTGCGGTATGATTGAAGATTGGGGAAGGGAGGGAAAACGTTTCTGAAGAAACGTTTTCCCTCCCTTCCCCAAACCCC
>PPYF01220227.1_pt1 | contig 16151 bp, 12 predicted proteins | sample 1559871 | NCBI WGS metagenome assembly PPYF01 (sample SAMN08240021, study PRJNA423297) | Human gut metagenome, whole genome shotgun sequencing project.
CTCATTACGAGTGAGCTGCTCTACCAGCTGAGCCACAGTAGCAGATAAAATTTTCTTGCATGTTCTGCAACGAGAAATATTCTATCATACTTCCTGTGCGCTGTCAAGATTTGATTTTGCGGCAGAACAGGTGCAAATAGTCTGTGACGTAAAAATATAACTGCTCTCCGAGAAAAAACTCGAAGAGCAACCTTGCACACAAGAAAAATCAGTTGAACAGCTTACGGCCGATCCAGATGCAGATGCAGGCACCCACAACGGAAACGAGGATCTCACCCACGATGCCGGTAGCGCTCAGACCGATCAGGCCGAACACGATGCTGCCTACAAAACCGCCCAGAATGCCCAGCACGATATTGCGCACGGTGGAAGTTTCGCTGCCCATAATGCGGCCGGCGATGTAACCAGCCAGAGCGCCGATCAGCAGACTGAAAATAAAACCAAACATAATATTCTACCTCCTGAATTTTAAAGCTCTGCGCTCTGCCCGGCGGTTTCCCGGGCAAAGCGGCAAATATCCTTCAAACAACATTTTTCGCATTCTGGTTTGCGCGCATTGCACACTGCCCGACCATGCATCACAAAGCGGTGGCACAGGTCGCTGCCTTCTTCCGGAGGAACGATCTTCCACAGGGCTATTTCCACCTTCTGCGGTTCCTTGATGCCGTCCACAAGGCCGATCTTGTTGCACAGCCGGATGCAGTGGGTGTCTGTTACGATAGCAGGCTTGCCAAACACATCGCCCATGATAAGGTTTGCGCTCTTGCGGCCTACGCCGGGCAGGGCGAGCAGCTCTTCAAAGGTGGTGGGCACCTGACAACCGTATTTATCGCGCAGCACCCGCATACAGGCGGAGATGTCCCGCGCTTTGGAGTGTCCCAACCCGCAGGGCTTGACGATGGCTTCAATGTCTTCGGGTTCCGCAGCAGCCAGCGCAGCAACATTGGGATATTTGGCAAACAGGTCTTCCACCACAATGTTCACGCGGGCATCGGTGCACTGGGCTGCCAGACGCACGCTGACCAGAAGCTGCCAGGCGTGGTCATAATCCAATGTACAGCCGGCATCTGGGTATTCTTTTTTTAACCGGTCGATCACTTCCAGCGCCAGCGCCTTTTTTGCAGTAAGGTCTTCTGGTGCTTTTTTGCGAACAGGCATTTCATCCACTCCTATCGACAAAAGCTGATACGATAATACCATGTTTTGCGTTTTTTGTAAACTGCGGGCAAAAATTATCTGAGAATGATTTTCAGATAAAACCTTGCTCTTACTGCCAAAATGCGATATACTATAGAAAATGCTGGGGAAATCGCGCCTCGGTACGGGAGGAGGAAAACACGATGAACGAACCACTGGCACAGCGTCTGCGGCCCAAAACACTGGCAGATGTCTGCGGTCAGCAGCATCTGCTGGCACCGGGCAGGGTGTTCCGCCGTACCATCGAGAGCGGACGAATCCCGAACATGATTTTCTACGGCCCGTCCGGTACCGGGAAAACGACGGTGGCACGCATCATTGCGAAAAACAGCGGTATGACGCTGCATAAGCTCAATGGCACTTCCTGCGGCACCGGGGACATCAAGGCGGTGCTCAAGGATATCGGCACGCTGGCAGGTGCGGGAGGCATCCTGCTGTATCTGGACGAGATCCAGTACCTGAACAAAAAACAGCAGCAGAGCCTGCTGGAATGCATTGAGGACGGCTCGGTGACGCTCATTGCATCCACCACCGAAAATCCATACTTCTACATTTATAATGCGCTGCTGTCCCGCTGTACGGTGTTTGAGTTCAAATCACTTTCGGCAGCGGATGTGGAGCGTGGGGTGCACAATGCACTGAAAAAGCTTTCGGAAGGGGAGAGCACAAAGGTCTGCATGGACGAGGATGCCTGTGCCTACCTTGCCGAGAGCGCAGGCGGCGACCTGCGCAAGGCGCTGGGCTGTCTTGATTTTGCGGTGACGGCAGCTCCCATTGAGGATGGGGAAAAGCACATTACGCTGGAAATGATCCAGCAGGTCACCCGCCGCACTGCCATGCGGTATGACCGGGAGGGCGATGACCACTACGACATCGTGTCAGCCTACCAGAAGTCCATGCGCGGCTCCGACCCGGATGCGGCGCTGCATTATCTGGCCCGTCTGCTGGAAGCAGGAGATCTGCCCTCGGCCTGCCGTCGCCTGATGGTATGTGCCTGCGAGGATGTGGGCCTTGCCTATCCACAGATCATCCCCATTGTGAAGGCGGCAATTGATGCCGCCAACATGGTGGGCCTGCCGGAAGCACGGCTCCCGCTGGCAGATGCCGTCATTCTGGTGGCCACCAGTCCCAAGTCCAACAGTGCCCATGATGCCATCAACGCGGCCATTGCGGATGTGCAGGCGGGCCGTACCGGGCCGATCCCGCGCCAACTGCAGAACAAGCACTACGACGGTGAGGATGCGCTGGTAAAGGGACAGAATTACAAATACGCCCATGATTACGCCCACCACTGGGTAGAGCAGCAGTACCTGCCAGATGCCATCAAGGACGTAAAATATTATACCTTTGGCGATAACAAAAATGAGCAGGCGGCCCGTGCCTACTGGGCAAAGATCAAGGGCGAAGAGAACGTCTGAACAAGACCTTTTGTATGAGGAGAAAGCAAAGGAGAAGTTATGCGATATTCCAAACAGCGTGAGCTGGTCATGCAGACGGTGCAGAACCTGTGCGACCACCCCACCGCCGAGGAAATTTATGATGCTGCGGTCAAGGAATGCCCGGGCCTGAGCCTTGGCACCGTATACCGTAACCTGAATAGTCTGGTGGATGCGGGCCGGGTGCGCCGGGTGTCCATTCCAGGCAAGGCTGACCGCTTTGACCACACGCTGCCCTGGCACAGCCATCTGTACTGCACCGTGTGCGGCAGCGTGACCGATGCCGAGGTGGACGAAAAGCAGGTAATGAAGCTGGTGAAAAACCAGAAGGGCCATGTGCAGGACTGCGCTGTTGTGCTGATCGGCGTATGCGAGGCCTGCTGCGAGAAGCAGGTGCAGGAAAACGCCCACTGAACCATAAAATTTGCACGGAACCTCTTGCCCGGAGCGTATAAACAGGGTATACTATAGAGAAGGCTCTTTTCAGAAAGTGCAAGTAGATTTTCGCCGCACAGGGCGCTTCGGCCCGGCGGAGAAGGATGGTTTGATTGGAATACATTAGTTTTGAACATAATAACATTGCCGCTGAGCTGGTAAAGCAGGCCTATGATACGCCGCCGCTGGCCTTTGTGCACAGCTATGGCTGTCAGCAGAACGTGAACGACGGCGAGCGGATCAAGGGCGTGCTGATGGACATCGGCTATGGCCTGTGCGATAAGCCCGAGGATGCAGACCTGATCCTCTTCAACACCTGCGCCGTGCGTGAGCATGCCGAGCAGCGTGTGTTCGGCAACGTAGGTGCCCTGAAGGGACTTAAGGAAAAAAAGCATGATCTCATCATCGGCCTGTGCGGATGCATGGCCAACCAGAAGCACGTGGTAGAAAAGCTGCGCCAGAGCTATCCTTACGTTGACCTTGTGTTTGGCGTGGACGGCATCGACACCCTGCCGCAGCTCATTGCCCAGAAGCTGCAGAAGCATAAGCGTGTGCTGATGGAGCCCGCCCAGCGCCCGGTCATCGTGGAGAATATCCCCATCCGGCGTGAGAGCGAGTTCCGCGCATGGCTGCCCATCATGTACGGCTGCGACAACTTCTGTACCTACTGCATCGTGCCTTATGTGCGCGGCCGCGAGAAGAGCCGCAAGCCCGGTGATATCCTTGCTGAATTCCGCGGTCTTGTGGAGGCAGGCTATAAGGAGATCACATTGCTGGGACAGAACGTCAACAGCTACGGTAAGGGTCTGGAAGAAAAGGTGGACTTTTCTGATCTGCTCAACCTGCTGTGCACGGTGCCCGGCGATTATCACATCCGCTTTATGACCAGCCACCCCAAGGATGCCAGCCACAAGCTGATCGACACCATTGCCGCCCAGCCGAAGCTGTGCAAGCACCTGCACCTGCCGGTGCAGTGCGGCTCCGATGAACTGCTGAAGAAGATGAACCGCCACTACACGGTGGAGCAGTACATGGAGCTGATCGAATACGCCCGCAAAACGGTGCCCGGCATCACCTTTTCCAGTGACATCATCGTTGGCTTCCCCGGCGAGACCGAAGCGGACTTTGTAAAGACGCTGGAACTGGTGCAGAAGGTGGGCTATATGCAGCTGTTCACCTTTATCTATTCCAAGCGCACCGGCACCAAGGCCGCCGATATGCCGGACCCCACCCCCCGCAAGGAAAAGACCGACCGCATGACCCGCCTGCTCAAGCTGCAGGACGAGATCGCCATGGCGCTGGTCAAGGCGCAGGTTGGCCAGACTGTGAAGGTACTGGTAGAGGGCTTTGGCCGCAATGAGGGCACCCTCTCCGGCCGTCTGGACAACAACCTGACGGTGGAGTTCACGGCAGACGCTTCCCTGATGGGCAGCTATGCCAACGTACATCTCACGGGCGCACGGGCGACTGTGCTGCTGGGTGAGCTTGCCTGAGTGATTCCGGGGCAGTGCCCCTGAACGTATAAATAAGAAGGAGACCATTCAAATGGATTGCATTGATCTTTTCAAGCGCGCAGCCGTTGCGCTGCAGACCGATAGCCGCTACCTCGTTCTGGATCAGACCCGCAAGGCAAACGATAAGGACGAAGAGCTGCAGAACCTGATCGGCGAGTTCAACCTCGCCCGCATGGATCTGAACAATGAGATCGGCAAGAGCGAGCGCAACGATGCCCGCATCGCCGAACTGAACGAAAAGGTGAACAGCCTGTACGGCCAGATCATGGGCAACGAGGGCATGGTGGCTTACAACGAGGCCAAGCGTGACTGCGAGAACCTCGTGAACTATATCGATGCCATCATCAACACTGCCATGAATGGCGGCGACCCCATGACGGTACAGGAGCCTTCTGCTTCCTGCACCGGCAGCTGCTCCACCTGCGGCGGCTGCCACTAAAACCGGCAAAAACAAAACGCGGCTGTGCAAAACAGACCGCGTTTTGTTTGCAAAAGCGGTTACAAGCCGCAAACTTGTGCACAGAACCATAGAACGGGAGAGAGGGTAAACCATGGCAGAGCTGTCGCCCATGATGCAGCAATATCTTGAGATCAAAAAACAACATAAGGACGAAATTCTGTTTTACCGCATCGGCGATTTTTATGAGATGTTCTTTGACGATGCCCTGACGGCATCCAAGGAACTGGATTTGACCCTGACCGGCAAGCAGTGCGGCATGGAAGAGCGAGCACCCATGTGCGGCGTGCCCTTCCACAGCTACGAGGGCTATGTGGCGCGGCTGATCGCCAAGGGCTACAAAGTAGCCATCTGTGAGCAGGTGGAAGACCCGGCCAAGGCCAAGGGCCTTGTCAAGCGGGACATCATCCGCGTGGTCACACCCGGCACGGTCATTGAGAGCAGTATGCTGCAGGATGACCGCAATAACTACATTGCCAGTATCTTCCTCAAAGGAAAGAAAGCAGGTTTGTGCTTTGCGGATGTCTCTACCGGTACGGCCCATATCACAGAGCTGAATGCAGACAAGATCGCCCCGGCGGTCATTACGGAGCTGTGCCGCTACCATCCCAGCGAAGTGCTGATGAATCCGGGTCTGCTGGACTGCCGCGAGGTGACGGCGTACATCAAAAAGAATATGACTTGTTCGGTGGAGCTGATCGAAGAGGAGCGCTATGCACCGGGCCTTGTGGCGGCATCGCTGGAAAACCAGTTTGGCCGCGACTGGGCGCAGACCACCGGCATTGCAGCGGACGGCCTTGTGCGCTTTGCCATGGCGGCACTGCTGGAATATCTGCACGATACCCAGATCAAGGGCGTGGAACGTCTGAAAACGGTCATAACCTATAATAAGGCCCAGTTCATGCGTCTTTCGCCCGTGACCCGCGCCAATCTGGAGCTGACCGAGACGCTGCGCGGCCGCGAAAAGCGGGGCACGCTGCTCTGGGTGCTGGATAAGACCAGTACATCCATGGGCAAGCGTATGCTGCGCAGCTGGATCGAGCAGCCGCTTATTTCCAGTGCACTCATCAACCACCGCCTGAACGCTGTGGAGAGCCTTGTCAAGCAGACCATGGCCCGCGGCGACCTGACCGAAGAGCTGGGTTACATTGCGGATATGGAACGCCTGATGACCCGCACAGTTTACGGCTCTGCCACACCCAAGGAGATCTATACGCTGGCCCAGACCTGCGACCGGCTGCCCGGCCTGCGCAGGCAGGCTGAGGCCTGCGGCTGCCCGGAGCTTGCTGAACTGGCAGTACAGATCGATCCGTTGGAGGACATCAAGGCCCGTATTTATGCGGCGGTGGACCCGGAAGCGCCCTCTACCCTCAAGGATGGCGGTGTCATTGCCAAAGGCTACCATGCCGAGGTGGACGAGCTGCGTTCCATTCGCGACAATACCAAAGGCGTTCTGGCGCAGCTGGAAGCCCGCCTGCGGCAGGAGACCGGCATCCCCAAGCTGAAGATCGGCTATAACCATGTGTTTGGCTACTTCATCGAGGTAAGCAACTCCTATAAGAACATGGTGCCGGAGACCTACATCCGCAAGCAGACCCTGACTTCCGGCGAACGCTACATCACGCAGGAACTGAAAGAGCTGGAAAGCAAGATCTTAGGTGCCCACGAACGGCTCATCACGCTGGAGCACCGCCTGTTCAGCGAACTGCTGGAAAGCATCAGCGCTCAGCTGGACCGCATCCAGCACACGGCCAATGCGGTGGCCCAGCTGGATGTGCTCACGGCGCTGGCGCAGGTGGCAGCGGAAAACAACTACTGCCGTCCTATCGTGGACGACAGTGACGAGCTGACCATCACCGAGGGCCGTCACCCTGTGGTGGAGCAGATGCTGAAAGGCAGCCTGTTTGTACCCAATGATACCACCCTGAACTGTGGTGCAGACCGCTGCCTGATCATCACCGGCCCCAACATGGCAGGTAAATCCACGTACATGCGCCAGAATGCACTGATTGCACTGATGGCGCAGATCGGCTCCTTTGTACCGGCTTCCAGCTGCCATGTGGGTGTGGTGGATGCCATTTTCACTCGCATCGGTGCGTCGGACGACCTGTCTGCCGGTCAGTCCACCTTTATGGTGGAGATGACCGAGGTAGCGGAGATCCTGAAAAATGCCACCGCCAAAAGCCTTGTGGTGCTGGACGAGATCGGCCGCGGCACTTCCACCTTTGACGGTATGAGCATTGCCCGCGCCGTAGTGGAGCACATTGCAGACCCCGCCAAGGGCCTTGGCTGCAAGACTCTGTTTGCCACCCACTACCACGAGCTGACCGAGCTGGAAGGCGGCGTGGACGGCGTAAAAAACTACAATATTGCAGTAAAAAAACGCGGCGAGGACATCACCTTCCTGCGCCGCATCGTGCGCGGCCCGGCGGATGACAGCTACGGCATCGAGGTGGCAAAGCTGGCAGGCCTGCCCGGCAGTGTGACCCGCCGCGCCCATGAGGTGCTGCGCGCGCTGGAAGCAACTGCACCTAAAAATAAAGTAGAGCAGATGGATTTTGATGCCCTGCAGGAGTATAACTCTCCGGTTGTGCCCAGCGAGATGATGGACAAGCTGGAAGCTCTGGATGTGGAAACACTCACCCCCATTGAGGCTTTGAACTTCCTCTACGAGCTGAAAAAGACCCTGAAGGGCAGCCTGAACAGATGAAACTGCTCTACCTGACCCAGACCATACAAGGAGGGAAAACACCATGGCAGTGATCCATGTTCTGGATAAGCACACGGCCGAGCTGATCGCAGCCGGTGAGGTGGTCGAGCGTCCGGCATCCGTTGTTAAGGAGCTGCTGGAAAACTCCATTGATGCCGGTGCCACGCAGGTGACCGTCAGCATTGAATCCGGCGGCGTTAAGCTGATCGAGATCAGCGATAACGGCACCGGCATCGAGGCAGAATATATCTCCACGGCGTTTATCCGCCATGCCACCAGCAAAATTGAAACACCGGACGATCTGACCAACATCCATACGCTTGGCTTCCGCGGTGAAGCACTGGCATCCATTGCCAGCGTGGCCCGTGTAGAGCTGACCACCCGAACCGAGGTGGACGAGTTTGCCACGGTCTACCGCATTGAGGGCGGGGAAGAGGTCTCCCGTGAGCCGGGTGCCAGAGCTGTGGGCACCACCATCCGGGTAAAGGATCTGTTTTACAACACGCCTGCCCGCATGAAGTTCCTCAAAAAGGACTCCTCTGAGGGCACCTTTGTGTCGGATACAGTTACCCATGTAGCGCTCAGCCACCCGGAAGTCAGCGTCAAGTTCATCCGTGAGGGCAAGCTGCAGTATGTCACGCCCGGCGACGGCCAGCTGCGCGGTGCAGCCTATGCGGTGCTGGGCCGGGAGTTCAGCCGGGACCTCATTGAGCTGAAAAATCAGGAGGGCGTGTACCGCATCACCGGTCTGGTCACCCCGCCCAAAAGCTGCCGTGCCAGCCGAAGTATGCAGCATTTTTACATCAATGGCCGCTATGTGCGCAACCGCACCATGATGGCCGGTATGGAGATGGCGTTCAAGGGTACCATGATGCAGGGCAAGTTCCCGGGCGGCATTCTGCTGCTGGAAATGCCGGCCGACCTTGTGGATGTCAATGTGCATCCGGCCAAGATCGAAGCCCGCTTTGCCCGCGAAAATGATGTTTTTGATGTGGTGTATCATGCCGTCAAGCTGGCATTAGCTCAGCCCGGCACCGGTGAACGGCTTTTTACCTTTGAAGCAGACAAAGAAGAAGAAAAAGCTGAAAATTCAAAAAAAGACGCTGATATAATCAAAAATGATGTAAAGAACAATAACTTTACAGGCCTTTCTGCGATCATTCGGGGACAGGCAGACCCGGGCGTTCTGCCACAGCAGCACTGGGAACCGGAAAATCCCGCCGCAGCACCGCAGCAGCCTGCCCCGGCTGCTGCAATGCAAATACCGACAGCACCCAGTGTGCCGCGCTGGAAAGGCAGTGCTCAGAACGAGGATATGCTGGATCCGTTCGTGACCCTTCACAGCCCGAAGCTGGAAACGACAAAGGCACCAGAGCCGTTCCGTGCGGCGGCAAGTGAAACACAGCTGGATGTGGAACCGGAATTTGGTGAGACAAAACTGCATTCGCCTCAGGACCATATGGCAGCGTGGAACCCTGCACAGGAAGCGCCAAAGGAAGAACCTGAGAGTGCACCCTGTGCAGAAACAGAACCGGATGCGCCGGAAGCGGCAGAACAGGAAACTGTACTGGCCGAGCCGGAGCAGATGAACTTTGATCCGACGGCGGATCAGCCGGAACCGCTGCGCTATGTGGGCGAGGTGTTCAGAACATATATCCTTGCAGAACGCGGCGACGAGCTGTGCCTGATCGATAAACACGCTGCCCACGAGCGCCAGCTGTACGAAAAACTGGCCGCGAACTACGGCAATGTGCCCAGCCAGATGCTGCTGGAGCCTGCTGCCATCGACCTTGCTGCGGAGGAAAAGCAGGCCCTGCTGGATAACATTCCTCTGCTGGAAAATGCGGGCCTTGAGATCGCGGACTTTGGCGGCAATACCGTGGTGCTGCGCGCGGTGCCCGCAGATGTGGAGCCGCAGAATGCCGAAAGCCTGCTGGTGGAGATCGCAAATAAGCTGCTCAAGGGCGGCCATGATGCGCTGAACGAGCACACCGAGTGGGTGCTGCATTCTATCTCCTGCCGTGCAGCCATCAAGGCGGGGGACAAGTCCTCGCCGCAGGAACTGCTGGCGCTGGCCGAAAAGATCCTTTCCGGCGAGGTGCCGCCGTTCTGCCCGCATGGCCGCCCCTGCGTACTCAAATTGACCCGGAAGGAGCTGGAAAAGCAGTTTGGACGCATCGTATAAACATCCCGTGGTGGCCGTCGTCGGCCCTACCGCAACCGGGAAGACAGCGCTGGGCGTAGAACTTGCAAAACATTTTTCCGGCGAGGTCATCAGCTGTGATTCCATGCAGATCTATAAAGGTCTGGACATAGGCACGGCAAAGGTGACACCGGAGGAGACCTGCGGTATCCCGCATCACGGCGTGGATATCCTTACGCCGGACAAGGCTTTCAGCGTGGCAGACTTTACCGCCATGGCCGGAAAGCTGGAAGAAGAGATCTCTGCCCGGAAGAAGCTGCCCATCCTTGTGGGCGGCACAGGGCTGTATGTTCAGAGCTTTCTGTATGGGGTGCGCTTTACAGAGGAAAAAGCACCTGCCGGTCTGCGAGAGCAGCTGGCGGCGGAACTGGCTGCAAAAGGCGGTGCTGCCATGTACGAAGAACTGAAGCAGGCCGACCCGGAAGCTGCTGCGGCTATCCACCCGAACAATCAGGTGCGGGTGCTGCGCGCACTCGAGCATTATCGTGCCACCGGCAAAAAGCTGAGCGAACAGAAGGCGGAGTCTCTCCCGCCGGAGCGGCCCTACCGCAGCCTGATCCTCGGTCTGGATTTCCCAGAGCGCGCGGTACTTTACCGCCGCATTGACCTGCGTGTGGACAAAATGCTGGAAGCGGGCCTTATAAAGGAAGCGGAGCATGTCTGGCAGAACCGGGAAAGCTTCCGCACGGCAGCGCAGGCCATCGGATACAAGGAGTTCTTTCCGTATTTTGAGCAGACGGCTCCATTGGAAGCCTGCACGGAAAAGCTCAAGCAGGCGTCCCGCAACTATGCCAAGCGCCAGTTGACCTGGTTCCGCCATATGGACGGTGTGGTTTGGCTGGATGCCGGTGCACCGGATGCAGTGCAGACTGCCATCCGCAAAACTAGCGAATTTTTAGCGAAAGGATGATCGATATGCCGGATGAGACCCAGAAGGAACGCCATGCGCCGCATGTGCTTGCCACTCTGGCAGGCGTGCTGATCGCGTTTCTGCTGCTGGCAGCAATTTATGTGGTGTATCAGGCCGCACATATCCTGTTTCCGCAGAATGTTTATGAGACTGCGCTGCCTGCGGTCATTTCGGATACGGTGGAAGCCGACGGAGTTCTGCTGTTCGACGAAAGCTATGTGGCAGGCAGCGGAAACCTTGGATATCTTGCTGCCGACGGCGAGCGCGTTTCAGCGGGCACCGCAGTGGCAGAGGTGTACAGCAACGCTTCGCAGGCTTCGCTGCGCCTGCAGCTGAACCAGCTGAATGATCAGATCGACCTGCTGCAGAAATCGCAGAACACTTCTGCGCTGCAGCTGGATACCCTTTTAAAAGAACGTTCTTCTGCGCTGTATGACCTGCTGGATACGCTGGACGACAGCGATTATGAAGCGGTGGATGATGATGCCAATGCCTACCTGCTGGCCCAGAACAAGCTCTGGGTGGTAACGGGCGAAGCTGCAAACTTTACCGATCAGATCACTGCGCTGGTCCAGCAGTCCCAGAGCGTGCAGGCGCAGCTGGGCAGCCCGGCGCAGATCACTGCACCGCAGACCGGCTATTTTGTGCGCTCTTCCAGCAGCGGACGGCTCAATGCCAGTGCCGATGATATCCTTGCACTGAACGCACAGGAGCTGCAGGGCTATCTGCAGTCCGACCCAGTGCTGGCACTGGACGGCTGCGCCGGTAAGATCGTGGCAGGGTTCACATGGCGCTATGTGGGCGTGTGCACTGCAAAGCAGGGCGAAAAGCTGCTGGGTCAGAACGGCAAGCCGCTGAGCACAGCGGTGGAGATCAGCTTCCCGGGTCAGGTGGAGAACAGCCTCAAGGCCACCGTCACCGAGGTGGAGATCGATCAGGACAGCGGCCTTGCCCGCTTTGTGCTTGCCTGCAACTCCATCAACGGCGATGTGCTTTGCCTGAACCGGGCTGCAGCACGCATCTCGGTAGGAGAGCGCAGCGGCCTGCGGGTGCCTGCTGCGGCTGTGCACTATTTAAAAGAGGATGGCACCGAGGCACAAACGCAGGGCGAAAACTACATTCCCGGTGTGTACGTGAAACTTGGCAACATTGCCCGCTTCTGCCCGATCGACCCGGTGGACGCAGACCATCCCCTCATCACGGACGGCGATTACATCCTTGTTCTGCCCGAAGGGACCGAGGGCTCGGTCAGCAAGGTGAGGCTTTATGACGAAATAATCGTTTCCGGACAAAATTTGTATGATGGAAAGCTTTTGTAGTTATTGACATCTGAGGCAAAAAATCCGATAATAGATAAAGCTATTATTTGCATCTATTTGCAAAGAACGCCAGGCAGCGCCATGCTGCCCGAATGAAAGGAGCAGATTGTATGTCTTTGCTTGACAGCATTAAGAAAGGTCTGTTTGACCAGGAAGACGATTACGAGGATCAGTACATTGACGATGGCCCCCAGATGGTAAACAATAACAATGGCATCGGCCTTGGTGCTGACGACGAAAATGAAGAGCCTGTTGAGGGTGCCAAGAAGAACGGCAAGGTGGTCAACATCAATGCCACCACTCAGCTCAAGGTCGTTCTGGTCAAGCCTGAGCGTTTTGAGGATGCCAGTACCATTGCTGACCACCTGAACAACAAGCGCACCGTGGTGCTCAATCTGGAGTCCACCAACAAGGAAGTGTCCCGCCGTCTGGTGGACTTTCTGTCCGGTGTTGCATATGCAAACAATGGCCAGATCAAACGCGTGGCCAACAGCACCTTCATCATCACTCCGTACAACGTGGATATCATGGGTGATCTGCTGGACGAGCTGGAGAACAATGGCGCGTTCTATTGATCCGCAGCCCAAGGCGGCGCGCGGGTTCATCCCTGCGCGTACCGATGAAGAACGCTATCTCATGCGCCATATCGAGGACTTGGCCCACACGGCCTTTTCCCGGGACATTGCGCGGTATTCGGCTTTCCTGAGTGACCGCGAGCAAGACTTGGCCCGCGCGGCACTGGGCCGTGCCGGTGTGCAGGAGGGCTTCCGGTTTGAGGGCGGCTGGCTGAATGCGGAGCGCAGGGTGCTCTGTATCGAGCCGGAGTACAGCTGCGGCGAAGCACCCATCTGCTGTGTGCGGCTGCAATGCTGTGCACAGGCGGGGGCTGCGCTGCCCGCCCACAAGGATTACCTGGGCAGTCTGATGGGCCTTGAGCTGCGGCGCGAGGCGCTGGGAGATATCGTTCTGCCGGAGGATCAGCCGGGCACAGCTTATGTGTTTGCGCTGGAACCGGCAGCACAGCTGATCTGCCGGGAACTGTTTCAGGCTGGACACACGGAGCTGACCACGGAACTGCTGACGCTGGACGAGGTGCCGCAGTTTCCGCAGGCGGAGCGTGAGATGCACAGTGCAACGGTATCGTCCCTGCGGCTGGACGCTGTGCTGGCAGCTATGCTGCACTGCAGCCGAGGACAGGCTTCGGAACTGATCGAGGCGGGCAGGGTGGAGATCAACCACCTGCCGGCGGATAAACCTCATGCGCAGGTATATGAGGGCGATGTGTTCACGGTGCGCGGCAAGGGCCGCTTCAACCTGACTGCACTGCCCGGCAAAAGCAGAAAAGATCGGTCAATCATCGAATTTTTTCAATATTAAAAGCAACGGGAGGAAATGACTATGCTGACTCCGCAGGATGTCCGTTCTGTGCAATTTGAGAAAAACCTCCGCGGCTACCGCACAGAGGACGTAGACCGTTTTCTGGATAAGGTGGAAGAACAGCTGCGGGACGACGATGCGCAGGCGGAACAGCTTCGCAATCAGATTGCGGACCTGACTGCTGAAAACCAGAAGCTGCACGATGAACTGAAGAGCTTTGAGGCAGATGGTGAAATGCTCAAGAGCGCGCTGATCAATGCACAGCGCATGGGCGAAAATGTCATCCGCGAAGCAAACCAGAAAGCAGAAGAGATCATCCATCGTGCAAATCTGCGCGGTGATGATATCATCCGCGATGCCAACGAACTGCTGCAGAAGGCAAACGACCGTGCAGACGAGATTGAGAACGAAGCAAACGAGAAGCGCCTTGCAGAGGAACGCGAGTATGACCGCGTGCGTCTGGAAGTGACCCGCTTCAAGTCTGATGTGCTCAACCTGTACCGCAGCCATGTGGAGTCGCTGAGCCGTCTGCCGGAGTTCCAGAAGGAAACGGCTGCACAGGATGCCGAACAGGCAGAGCCTGCTGCAGAGGAAAGTGAGCCTGCCGCTGCAGCCCAGCCGCAGGCAGCGGACGTGCAGGAGCCGGAAGCAGAGCCTGCACAGCCCGCACAGGAAGATGCAGAACCTGCTGCCGTTGTTGAAAATGACGACGACAAGGCAGCTGACAGCAGCGAGGATTTCTGGGCAAAGGATGAGAGCCAGCTCAAGCTGGACCCGCCGCCCGCGCCTCCTGCTGATTTTAAGCCGGACGAGCCGGACTACGATGCTTTTCAGGGTGTCAAGTTCAGCGAGTAAGGCAACCCCATAAGGAAATATAGAGGAGAGTGTAAACCATTGGCTAAGAACAAATCGCAGTACGATAGTACTCTGAACCTGCCCAAGACCCTGTTTGAAATGCGTGCCGGCCTGCCCAAGAAGGAGCCGGTCATGCTGAAGGATTGGGACGACAACGACCTGTACAATCAGCTCATGAAGCACAACGAGGGCAAGCCGCAGTTCATCCTGCACGACGGCCCTCCGTACGCAAACGGTAATATCCACATGGGTACTGCCCTGAACAAGATCATCAAGGATATCATTATCCGCGATAAGAACATGGAGGGTTTCCAGGCTCCCTATGTGCCCGGCTTTGATACCCACGGCCTGCCCATCGAGCTGAAGGCTCTGTCCTCCGTCGGTGATAAGAAGAAGGACATTTCCAAGCTGGAACTGCGCCAGATCTGCGAAAAGTTTGCTACCGAGCACATCGATATCATGAGCGACCAGTTCAAGCGTCTGGGCGTTATCGGCGATTTCGAGCATCCGTATCTGACCCTGAAGCCTGAGTTCGAGGCACGCCAGATCGAGATTTTTGGCGAGATGGCAAAGAAGGGCTACATCTACAAGGGCCTGAAGCCCGTGTACTGGTGCCCGGACTGCCGCACGGCTCTGGCAGAGGCCGAGATCGAGTACGGCGAGGACGACTGCGATTCCATCTTCGTGCGTTTCCACGTCTCTCAGGACCCCAACGGTGTGCTGGCAAAGCACGGCATCCCGATGGACAAGACCTACTTCGTCATCTGGACCACCACCACTTGGACTCTGCCCGCTAACGAGGCGATCTGCCTGAACGGCCAGTTCGAGTACTCCTTCGTCAAGATCGGCGATGAGTTCCACATCATGGCCACCGAACTGGTCAAGAGCGTCATGGATGCCTGCCACATCGAGAACTACGAGATCGTGGGTGAGCCGGTCCCCGGTACCGAGTTCGAGCTGATGCGCTACAACCACGTCTACCTGCCCAAGGAAGGCTGGGTCATTCTGGGCGATCACGTCACGTTGGAAAGCGGTTCCGGCTGCGTCCATACCGCAGGCGGCCACGGCGTGGACGACTTCAACGTCTGCCAGAAGTATCCGCAGGTGCCCATCACCGTCCCCGTGGACGATGGCGGCTATCTGACCGAGCTGGCCGGTAAGTATGCAGGTCAGCGCGTGTGGGCTGCCAACAAGACCATTCTGGCCGATTTGACCGAGTCCGGTGCTGTCATGGGTCAGGTGCACATCAAGCATCAGTACCCGCACTGCTGGCGTTGCCATCACCCCATCATCTTCCGTGCAACGGAACAGTGGTTCTGCTCCATCGCAAAGTTCCGCGAGGATGTCTACAAGGCCATCGACACCGTTACCTGGATGCCGGATTGGGGCCATGACCGCATGAAGGGCATGGTGCGCGACCGTAACGACTGGTGCATCAGCCGCCAGCGCACCTGGGGCGTTCCCATCCCCGCATTCTATTGCAAGAAGTGCGGCACCTACCACATCACCGATGCCACCATCAAGGCTGTCAGCGACCTGTTCCGCAAGGAAGGTTCCGATGCATGGTATAAGTACGAAGCCGAGCAGATCATCCCCGCAGGCGAAGTGTGCGAAAAGTGCGGTGCTTCCGAGTGGACCAAGGACACCGACATCATGGATGTCTGGTTCGACTCCGGCTCCACCCACGCCGCTGTGCTGGAGGAGCGTCCGGAACTGCGCTTCCCGGCTGATATGTATA
>PPYF01370670.1_pt1 | contig 16150 bp, 13 predicted proteins | sample 1559871 | NCBI WGS metagenome assembly PPYF01 (sample SAMN08240021, study PRJNA423297) | Human gut metagenome, whole genome shotgun sequencing project.
CCAGAAGCCACTTGATCCGCCCCCACCGTCAGGAATACCTGCTGCGCTTTTCCCTGATTACTGAGGACAAAGGAGAGCGATTTCCCCGCCAGCGTCGTCGCGTTATCGCCCCACTCATCGGTGATCGGCGCAGTCACCACCAGCTCCGCCCCGCGGCTTTTCAGCGTCGGGTCACCGGGGATGAAACCGCCCTCTAGCGGATCGAAATAAATTTGCGGGTCGCGCCATTCACCGTCAGTCGTGCCGGTGATCACCAGATGACTGCCCGCCAGATGAGCGCTGAGATCGCTTGAGATCCCGCTCTCGGCAGGGATGGTGCGCATCGCCTGTTCAAAGGCGTCCTGGAAATGGGCATCCACCGGCTGATTGAAATCCAGCCGCAGCGGATAATCCGTTAGCAGGCAGACGTTACTGCAGGTGGACAGCGTCAGCGTCCCCGTCAGCACATCGCTTTGCCCGCCGGTGATAATCATCGGGATCGTCACCTGCTTGTGGTAGCCCTGCGTGGTCAACCCGGAGATGTCAAACCGTGAAGGCACCGGCCAGTACCACTGCGCCTTTTCGCCATTCTGCCAGTGAATTTCCGGCGCAACGCCGCCCTCTCCCGGCGAACGCCAATAGGTTTTCCATCCCGATTGCAGCTCGACGGTTAGCAATCCGTACAGTTGGTTGTCGCTTCTTTCCGCCTGGAAACGTACCCGGGCGTGATCATTTTGCGGTGACGTTAGCCACCCGGTATCTGCCGCATGGGCCGCGCCCATACACGACAGCAACAGGAGGACGAATCCCCTGAAGATATTCAGCATCAGTTTTCTCCGTAAATTGAATAAAAAATCGCGTTAACGACGGTTATTCATTCACGGAAGACGCAGTGTTTAATATGAATTCGGAGCGTAGGCGGCCGGACGGGGATGTCTCGAAAGACGAACGCCCGTGGCTGAGTTAACAGCTGAAGCAAGGCCAGGAAGAGAATGACGGCAGGCAGTGCGCCATCAAAGAAGACGGGTTGAGTACAAAGCAGCGAGCTGGCGCTAAGCTGGCACGGTGAAGGGCCGGCGGAGGCGTCATCCGGCGCAGGGACCGAGAGCATCTGTACCGGGTTAGCGGCTTGCTGTAAAAAATGGTGCAGATAGACCGCCCGCTGAACCATACAAATTAGCATGGCAAGGCAGGTCAATATCAAAAACCATTTCGCAAGGCGCTGACGATTACGCATAATTTTCCAGACGGTTCACAACAGCCGAATCATAAACAATAGAAATCTATGTGCAAGGTGTTCCTTGTAAGGTTTTGTCTGCTTTTGCCGTGTGGAGAGAGCGCCAGCTTGATTCTATAGTTAGAATCATCTCCCACTAAGAGGCGGCACCACTGATGAACTCAGCACTCCCTCGCCTCGCCCTGCTACTGATGACCGCCTTCACCTTTAGCCTTGACGCGCAAGCGGCAGACGGTCATCGCATCAAACAGCGCGCCGATGCGGTGCTGACATTGATGAGCTTTATGATTGTGCCGGATATTACCGCCAGCGATCTCAATATCGGCTCCGGATCGGACGACAAAAGTGAGCTGGCCATTACCCAGTTTGGCGGCGGTGCCACGATGGGAGAGTCCTTCCCGCTGTATCTCGAAGGAGCGTTGGGTTACAGCCGATACGACCCGCAGTTCGTCATTAGCGACGGGAGCCAAAGCCGGCGCATTCCCACCAAATGGAACAGTCTCACCACCACCGGCGGTATCGGCTGGGATTTTAGCCTGTACCGTGACCGTTGGGGCGGCAATCTGGTGCTTCGCCCTATCGCTAACGTCATGCTCGGCACCATGGCCAGCGATCTGCGGGTCGGTGCCTGGGCGCTGGAACGGCATCAAAATGCCGATTACGACTTTCTCGACGGCGGCAGGCTTAACGCCTATGGGCTGGGGGGTTCTCTAATGCTCGACTATGAACTTCTCTCGGCTAAGCAGGATATTGATATTGAGCTGCGCTATACCGGGATGAGTCTACAAACCTTCGGCAATACCTCCAGCACGGTGAGCGGTAGCGCCAGCGCGCAAAACCTCGGGCTGTATGTGCGTCGCCGTGCGCCGATTTTCGACTGGACGCTACTGAAAAGTCCGGTGCGCTACGTGCTCGAAGGGGCACATACCGAATACCTTGGCGAGCAGCGAGGAAAACTCGGCTTTGATAGCCTGAGTTCGGTGGGCGTGGGGATTGAGATGGACAGCAGTCAATATCCGGTGTTTATCACCCGTACCCGACTGGTGGCGCGCTATATGTTTGGCAACGGCACCAGCGGTTACGGGGTGGGACTGGCGATGAGCTTTTAGTCATCGCCCTGCGCGGCCGGAATGTCTGAGGGGGCCGGCGGGGCGACAACGATCAGTTCAGCAACTGGCGGTACTGAGTTTCATACTTCGGCGCATTCCACATGCCATCAAACACGGTGTAAGTGATGTAGCCTTTGTTGAGCCAGCCGGAGTCGGTATCGTCAAGCACTGGCTTAAGCGCTTCAGGATTCATCGTCTGTTTAGCGGTCCCATCTTTTTGCAGTTCGTAGCCAATCTGTGGGACCGGGAAAGGCTCATTCTCGATATAATGCACCCCTTTGATCTCAGTCGCAGCCAGCGCCGGATAGTTAATGCTGAGCCCGCTGCCCGCAGGCAACAGCGGCTTGTCGGCCACGCGTTTGGCATTAAGTTTATCCACTACGCCCACCACATAGTCGACCGATTCCGGCCAGTATTTGTGCGTACTTGGCCAGTGGTTTTTCATCTCCTCTTCGCTGAACACATAGCCGATGCTAGCCGCGATGGCCGGTACACCGTAACGAACCGCGCGGGCGGCAGCGCTGACGGTACCGGAGTTCACCTGCGCCATCCCGGTATTGGGGCCGTCGTTCACCCCGGAAATAACCAGATCGGGAGCGGCATCCTTCAATAATCCACGCAGCCCGAAGTCCACGGAGTCAGCCGGCGTGCCGGGGAAGCAGTAACGCTTTTCGGCGACCTTTTTCACATCAAAAGTTTTCCCCGTTTTAAAGGTAATTGCAGAGCCGATGCCGCTCTGGTTGGTCGCCGGCGCGACCATCCACACGTCATAACCTTTGGCTGTCAGCTTATCCTGCAGCGAAGTGCTGCCCGGTGATTCGCAGCCGTCGTCATTGACGATCAGTATTTTCAGCGGCGCGTGACTGGCCTGTACGGAAAACGCGAATAATGCAAAAAGTGAGGCGATAATTTTGAAGAACGTCATTGTTATTCCTTCTGTGCTATTTTTGAACAGTTTTAAAAGCAAAAAAAAACCTAAGACATTCGTCACAGTCACCCTGCGCAACGAATGTCTTAGGTTTTGCCTTATTCAGTAGCAATCCTGATATAGCGTTGGAAATTACCCGTTATGCGGCGTCGAGTCCACAGCAAATTTCAACCTCTGTGACTCAAATCTAAAAACAGATTAAGATTCGACTCTCATCCCTCGCCGATTATTTTACTTTACCTGCGTGATTACTCCTTAATTAGTACAGTCCCTATTAATATATGAAGAAGATCACAGATATCATCCTCTGTTATTAAAAATGGATGCCATCAATTTCTGTTGCTGATATCTTGCCGAAAAACTGGATTGTTACTGTATATAACAGGCAAAACCTGCATCACCTTCCGATAACGCTAATCGCTTTCGGAAAGGGATGCAGGTTTTTTGTTTTTGTAGCAAAAAATAAAAAGGAAATCTGATGAAGAGATTATTAATTGGTCTGCTGGCATTGACGGGTGCAATGACCTGCTCAGCCGCAGAAACCGCCCCCTCAGCGCACGATGGCACCATCAATATTTACTTCGCCCGCCATGGGAAGACGCTGTTTAATACCTTTGATCGCGTACAGGGGTGGGCTGATACCCCGCTGACGCAGGACGGTATTCGCGTGGCGCGTTATTTGGGCGAAGGCTTAAAGGGGATCAAATTTGATCGCTTTTACTCCAGTGACGCCGGCCGCCAGCGGGAAACCATGGCCGTCATTACTCAGCAGATGGGCGTAACAAATTACCACCTCAACGAGCTACCTGGGCTGCGCGAAGCCTTCTTTGGCGGCTTTGAAGGCGGTTTTAATAAAGATATGGCCCAGGCCGGAGCCAAAGCGCTGGGGCTTGCTGATAGCGCTGCGCTGTTCAGCGCCATGAAGGCGGGAACCCTATCGGTCGAAGACTCACAAAATGCGCTGGCCAAGGCCGACGAAAAGGGACTGGCGGAAAACTATGCGCAGGTTAAAAAGCGTACCCAGGCCGCGCTTGCCACGATCGTCGAACAGGCAAAAGCTAACGGCGATACAAATGTATTAGCGATCTCCTCTGGGACCTCAATGCAAATTATGATCTCAGATTTAACCACATCGCCGGAGAGAAATAAGCCTCTCGCCAACGCGGCGGTAGTCAAAATAACCTATAAAAATGGCCAGTACTCCGTGCCGGAAATTGGCACACTGAAATACATTGAGGCCGGGAAAAAGAATTTAGCCGCACAGTAATACCCTTTTATCTTTCAGGCCGGCCGGTAGCCATTGCTACCGCGGCCTTATTCTGGGATATCACATGAAAATAAATACAATAGCAGCAGCAATATTATTGCTGGGATGTCACACGTCGGTATGGGCCATCGATAACGATGGGCTTAACAATTCATTGCTAACCAACCCACTGTTTAGCGATTCCACAATGACTTTGTCATTTAAGAATTACTGGAAATATCTGAAGGAAGAAAACGCCAATCCCAAGCATGTCCACAACGCCTGGGGTCAAGGGGTTGCCGTGGATTATCAGTCGGGCTATTTCGCTGATTTTATCGGCTTTGACGCGGTGTACTATGGCGCAGTCAAGCTGGGCGCCAGCGACTATTTCAACTCGCGCGGCGTGCTGTATAACAACGGTGATGGCAATAAGAAAAGTAATGCTGAAGGCTTCTCGAAATTTGGCCAGCGTAATATTAAGCTCAAATATTCTCTTGCCGACGCGCATTTTGATGCGCGCTGGGGCTGGCAGGTGCTGAAGAACTATGGCGTGATTTCAACTTCAACCCGCCTCTCCCCGACCACCTACTCGGGGATCAGCGGCGGCGTAAACTATGGTGGCCTTACCCTGCGCGGTGCCTACGTTGAAAATTCGATGGACCGTAACTCGCCGGACAAAAAACAGTTCCAGACCAATACCGGGGCCAAGATAGACCATCTCGCCAGCGGCGAAGTGCTGTGGAAAAGTGATCTCTTTGACGCCCAGTATGGCTACGGCGAGAGTGCAAACTACCTGCGCCGCCATCTGCTGTTTACCAAGCTGAGGCCGGTTGAACGCCTGACTATTGGCACGCAAACCTACGCCACTCACGCGTTAGATGAGTATCTGGCCATGCCGGCCAGTAAGCGTGATTTTGATAATAACGCCTGGCATTTTGCTATTGATGCGTTATGGCAAGCCGACCGCTGGAGCAGCAAATTTGGCGTCGGCTATACCAGCGCTAAAAAAGAAAATGAAATTGGCTTCTATCCGCGCCATATGAGTAAAAATTCACGCGGTACTTTTATTTCGATGGCCTATGCCGGCGATGACTATATGCGCGACGGTGAGCTGGTGCTGGCCAATATTTCGGAATACAAACTGACGCCGGACCTTGCGGTCGGTCTCGCCGGTAATATCGCGCAGTTTAACTACAAGGATAATCACGTCCGCAGCGGCGAGATTAACGCCTTCACCCGCTGGACGCCGTCTTCTGCACCGATGAAAAATCTCACCGTGTGGTTAATGTTTGGCCCGGGATGGTCTTATAAGATGAGCGGTAAAACGCCGGTATTAACCGATGGACACTATACCCGCACGCATACGCTCTCGTCGGAAGCGATTATCGAGTATCGATTCAAGATGTTTTAAGGGTGGCGCAGAGCAGGATTAGCGCGCAAGAAATGGCGTAGAAAGACAGCCCGGAGAGCATGCTCTCCGGGCTGATGATTATGGTGCAGTGCGGTGAATTTCCGCCACGCGCTTACGCACGCCGTACCAGCCAGCCACCAGCAGGATGGCAATCAGCGGCAGAGAGGCAATGGTGTATGTGCCGTTCGGATAATCGAACGCCATCAGCACCAGCACGCTCAGCAGGAACAGCAGCGTTAACCAAGAAGTAAACGGTGCGCCCGGCAGCTTAAAGCTGACATCCGCAGCCTGCCCTTCCTTGATCGCTTTACGCAGACGCAGTTGGCAAACCATGATAAACGCCCACGATGCGATAATGCCCAGCGATGCGAAGTTCAGCACGATTTCGAACACCTGAGACGGTACCAGATAGTTGAGGAATACCCCCACTACATACACCACCAGCGTCGCCATGATGCCCGCATACGGTACGTGCTGGCGGCTCATTTTGCTCATGAATTTCGGTGCAGAACCGCCCATCGCCATCGAACGCAAAATTCGTCCGGTGCAGTAGAGGCCCGAGTTCAGGCTGGAGAGCGCGGCGGTCAGTACCACGATATTCATGATGCTGCCGATATAGGGTACGCCCAGCTTCGAGAAGAAGGTCACAAACGGGCTCTGCCCCGCTTGATACGCCGTCCACGGCAGCAGCAGAACCAGCAGCACCACGGAACCTACGTAAAACAGGCCAATACGCCAGATAACGCTGTTGATCGCCTTCGGTACCATGGTTTGCGGATCTTTACATTCCCCGGCCGCGGTTCCCACCAGCTCGATAGAGGCAAAAGCAAACACCACGCCCTGCACCAGCACCAGCGCAGGCAGCAGGCCGTGCGGGAAGAAGCCGCCGTTATCGGTGATCAGATGGAAGCCGGTGGCGTTGCCATCCAACGGTTTTCCGCTGCCCAGATAGACGGTCCCGACCACCAGGAACACCACGATGGCCAGCACTTTCACTAACGCAAACCAGAATTCCATTTCGGCGAACCACTTCACGCCAATCATGTTCATGGTGCCGACGATAGCCAGCGCCCCCAGCGCGAAGACCCACTGCGGTACATCACCAAAAGCGCCCCAGTAGTGCATATACAGCGCCACGGCGGTGATATCGACGATACCGGTCATCGCCCAGTTGACGAAATACATCCAGCCGGCGACGTAGGCGGCTTTTTCGCCGAGGAATTCACGTGCATAAGAGACGAAGCTACCGCTGGAAGGACGGTGCAGAACCAGCTCACCAAGCGCGCGCAGTATGAAGAAGGAGAAAATACCGCAAACCAGGTAGACCAGCGCCAACGCCGGGCCGGCCATCTGCAAACGTGCACCAGCGCCGAGGAATAGCCCGGTACCAATAGCACCGCCAATCGCGATCATCTGCACCTGACGGTTGCCCATCGCTTTGTGGTAGCCCTCTTCGTGGGCGTTAAGCCAGCGCCGTTTTGCCGCGTGTTGCTCCGCAGCCTGTGTGTTTTGTGTTTCCATCGTTTCCCTGTTACCTGTCTGATTAAAGGAATACATTTGGCCGCGCGAGAAGGAACGACTGTCCGCAACGGCCACAGGGTTTTTCCCGTCATTCTATGTAGGGATAAAACCGCCGCGAAGCATCCTACCCGCAATCAATAAGCGGCGCAAAACAAACGATTGCCCTCCCCCCATAAAAAAAGCGGCCCCCGAAGGAACCGCCATAACTATCGAATATTAAATAATATTTATCTTATCGATAGTTGAATATTATTTCAGCGCTGCGGAATTGGCCTTTCCATTTTCAGGAAGAGCGCTTTCCGCCCAATAAATTAACCGATGCGCCTAAGCACAAAATATAGCCAAACAGCTCGACGCCTTCTTCAACCATATTTTTAACAATACGCACGTAGCCCTCTTGTAAAATGGACTGCCACAGCATCGACATGCCAAAAAGTCTGGAGAATATCAAGATAGTCAGCAGGCCTGAGACCATCACGCCATAGGAAGGCGTGCTGGTATAAGCTATTAGCTGCCGGGCGACACGCGCAGGATCACGCACGGCATACAGGATGCTCGCCACGCTGACGAACAGCGCAAACCAGACCCAACTCCCGTGGCGAATAAGGTCAAAAACGGCGTCCAACTCACGGATAAGCATGGCCAGAAAAAAGCCTGCAATCAACACGTTACATTGTCTCATGGCGCCGTCTCGCCGCGCACGAACCAGATGAATCAGGACGATGATGAAGAGAATCGACTCTTGTACCACCTCGGTAAAGGAGGTTTCCGACAGGCCATTTTTGAGGATATTAACATCAACATGCAGACACAGTACGACGACCACGACAGCCAGAGCGAAAAGAATCACGCGCAAAAGTAAATTAATTAAAATCATAAAAATCACTGCTTTTTATAAAACCGGCATTTTACCCTGCTCCTCCTGATTGAACTTATCCTTCTGTGCCACATAAATAACGATATTTAGCGTTTACTGCCGTTAAACAAACTTCATAATAATCTCGTACTTACCCTGATAAATAATCACCACTAAGACATAACTTATTTTTGCATCCGCTGCAGTTGCACGTTATCAGATGCCTGAGCCTTATCGGCTAGCGCCTGAAATTGTGACCAAGTGTAAAATGAGGCCGGTACCGGCAATTGCTGCATCTCATTGCCGGGGTAAATTTGCAGTTCACCCAGTTGCGATAGCGGATACCCCACCACCGCTGCCGGGAAGGTTATTTGGTACGGTGCGGCTTTTTCAAACGCGACCGGCGTCGGTAGGCGATGGTTATCCAGGCTGTAGTTTCGCTTTAGCACCAGAAATTTATCCGGCACCCGGCGCTTGCTGTTCCACCAGTCGCCGTCCAGTTCGCGGAATTTACTTCCCGTTTCACTTTGGCTCACGGCACCCAGGCCTTGCAGCGCCCGGCTTAATTCGCCGGTCATCGCGATGTTATACTCCGCCACGGAACCGGCCTTGCCCTGAAGGATCACCGTGATGGCGAGCCGTGCGCCCAGCAGATTGGAGTAGAGATCTTCCGGAGAGAACGCCGATATCTCTTCCGAGAAACCCGGCACCGACTGAAAACCATACCACTGTGCAATTTCATGCCACTGTGCCAGTTGAAACGCGACGTACCCTGATAGCCACGCCGCAAGCGTATAGCGCTGCGTTAGCGATGCTGGCGGAGTAAAGCCATTAAACTGGAGTCGACGGACGCCCAGTTCATTACTGTAGAAATACCGCCAGCGTTGGCCAAGCTTGGGGTAGAGCTGGCTAAAGATAAAAAAGGTGTTATCCGCCGTATCGCGAACATGGGCAATATCAATAAACCCGCCGCGGTGGGTGTAGATAAGACCATTATGCTCTTCGCTCAGGCCGACCAGATTTTTCACTGCCCCCAGCGCGCTGTCGTTATATTGATGATGGCCGAGGGTTTCCAGCGTCAACACGTTGCCGATTTGATATATAGGGATTGGAACGCCCACGGCTCGGACGTGGAGATCGTAGCCAAAGGCACAGCACGGTCGCAGCGATTCGGGGGCCGAAAGTTGGCCGGCTACCGGTGAGATAGCCTCTGCTTTTTTTGTCGGGAAAAGGGGGCCATCGGCCTGCACACCCGCCGTAAGCAGCAGTAAAAACATCCACCATTTCGCCATTCAGAATGCCTCCGCGACCTGGAAATAAAATCCGGCGCTCTCTTTGCCAAAACCCAGATCCAAACGAATATTCATGGCAGGCTTCACTTCGAAACGATAGCCTACGCCGGCCGTTGGCAGCAGCGGATGATGGCCGAGGTCGCTGATATCGTCCCCCAACGCTCCTGCACCAATCCAAAGGACATATCCATGACGCCAGTCTAGCTTCCGTCGATATTCTATCTGTCCACTCACCACATCATTGTCCCGATAACGCCCCTGATAGTAGCCACGCAGACGCCTGTCGTCCCCAGCCAGTGAAAGCATATCCCAGGGCACATCGCCGCGCGTAAAGCGCCCCCACAGGTCAAAAGCCAGTACCGTTTTTTCATTCAGTAAATGATAACTGTCGTATTGCAGTTCGGTCGCGCTGAAATGGCTATCGGAACCCACGGCGGGATCGAACCACGTGTATTCTGCCTTGAAGAACTGCCCCCGCTCGGGACGCGTGACCACATCGCGGGAATCATAGTGGAGGCTAGCCGTAGCGCCAGAAGAAAGAGGCGATGATGCCGCATGATTGCGCGAAAACGTGTCGCCGGGATGGGGGTTGTCAACGTTTGCCTGCATCGATGAAAAATCCCAGCCAGCGCCGAGATAGAGGTTTTTCACCACTTCGCGCATCAGGACCGGCCGCAGACGCAATGAATTATTGGTGTAGTGCTGTTCACTGCCCTGCGCGGCGTCATAGCCAATCCCCCAGAAACCCGTGGGCACTTTGGCAACGGAACCATCAACGAATAGGCGCCAGCGATCGGCGCTAAAAAAGGTGTAATTATTCAGCCCCAGCCCGAGCGCCCCGCTGCTGCTGACAAAACCGGTAAAAGACAGCGACGAGTTCTGCGTACGGCGATCATTTGGATCGACCCGATAAATACCGGCTACCGCCATGCCGAGGCCGAGCTTGAGTTCCGGCGTATAAAAAGGGCCGGGCAAAACGCTCCAGTTCACCCCTTTTGCCGGATCGTACTGATTATCGGCGCCCAGCGTTGACAGCAGGGCATCAACCGATTTGCGATCCAGCGTCGCGGCGGCTGCTGGCCACGTCGCCAGCAAACACAGGCTCACCAGCGCGCCGAAATAGCTTTTCATCAGAAGCGATATTCACCGGCGATAAAAAAGCTATTACGCTCATTAAAGCCGATCTCAGTAAGCAGGTTGAAACGTGGAGTGATTTCATACTGTGTGCCAACCAGCATATTCCACGGAGAGGTGAGCCGTTGCTTTACCGCAAAGCGCCCTTCACCGCTCTGATTAACCGCGTCAATCAGCGGCTGTAGCGAAGCGGGCATATTCAAATCGGCAAGGCTGCCTTTAAACTCCTGCTGCACATCCTGATACATGCTGCCCAGCCATACGCTCAGGTGCGATGGTCCCCACGGCCCTTGTAAATTGAAGCGATACCCGACGCGCGGTGAAACGGTCAGCGCCGAGATTTTACCGTCTAGAATATTGAAATCGGTACGCGTGTAGTTGGTATCCACCAGCGTGAACCAGTTACCCACCCCTCCGGCAAGGGTGATCCCCGTCCCCAAGGTGGTTCCCTTAAAATCCAGCGTGAAATCAATATTTTGTAGAGAACCGTTCTCGTACAACCGATGTACAGAGCCCGCAATCAGACGATCGATTCCGCTGTAGCGCGAAGGATCCGCATCAACCGAAACGTTTGAGACGGACGATCCGCGCGAATGTCCCACCAGGCCGTAGACATTCAGAAATGGAAAGACCCACATATCGAGGCGCAGCGTTTCCGTTTTACTTTGCTCACGGGTATGACCCGCATCGATGTTAAACATGTCGGAAGGAATAGGATGATTGCCCAGCGCCAGCCCCGAAAAGCTGATGCTATCAACATCAATATTCTGCCGCATATTCATGTAGTTAAGATTTATACCGAACGGTAGCGGGATGGCGTACCCGCGCGCCCGCGCCTCATCGCCCCATATCGGGAACGTGCGCCCATCACCAGCATCCTCGGCGTGGGCGACTCCGCAAAGGAGCAGCAGCGGCACGACGATTCTTATTCTTATCCATCTCATCGTATCTTTTCCCCATCAGGATTGGCGGTGAGTTACAGCCCGGAGCCAACGTTAAAATAGAGCGCCTGCTCGTGCTCACTAAAGGCAACATCAATGCCGGTGCGTAGCCCATATTCACGCGCAATCAGGTAGCGAAACCCTGTTCCCCATCCAACTTCGGCGGAGTGATAGAGCTCATCGGTGCTGTCCACGGCGCTTCCGGCGCCAATAAACCCCTGAACAATCCAGCGCGGCGTCACCTGCCAGGCCAACTGCGTTTGTACGGTACTGACATCGGTTCCCTGATAGCGATAGCGTGAGATGCCACGCAGGTCGATGTAGGGACGCGCCATCGGCGACAGATGCTTATCCTGCTGTGACAGGGTCTGATAGCTGCCGGCCAGTGACAGCGTCCAGGAAGGGTTTAGCGGCAGGTAAACTTTGCCATCAAGGGTGAGTAAATCGTAACGATAATCGCCCCCCAACGCCTGGCCGTAGAACTGATACTCCCCTTTGAAGGATACCCCGCGCTGCGGCCAGAAGAAGTTGTCGGTCGTGTCGTATTCCGCCACCACGCCAAAACTGGATGAAATACTGCTTTCGCCCAGCACCCGACGCCACACCCGATCGACCAATGGATTATCGCTGGCCGAAATGTCCATCTTTGCCCACGTCTGCGAGCCGCCGAGAAACAGGGGAGTATCACCGAGGCGAAAGAGCAATTTTTGCATTCCGCCGTAGCCTTTGGTTTCGCTATGGATAGCGTTGTTGTTGCCAAAACCGATAATGTCGCCGGTATAGATATCGAGATTAATGTTGGCGTAGCCCCCCGCCACCAAATAGCGGATATGATCCTCCCGCCAGGTTCGGCGATGGCCGCCGCCAACAAACCAGGTACCGTTTTGCGTCGCCCCGCCGCCAAAGGCGCTGATGGCCGGGGGAATGAAATGCCCGTTACCCTCGTGGCCCTTACCGTGCAAAAACAGACCAAATGCACCGCCACCATAGCCCACGGCAGGCTCGGTAATCACCACGGGAACCGGCAGAAAGCCGTAGGGATTGTCCTGAAGATAACGGCTCATATCAAGCATACCGTCTTCAGGATCAATCATACTGGCGGCTTCAGCACGCCAGCAGAATAAAATGATGATAAGCGCCGCGACCCAACGCCACGTAGAAAAGCGATAACCGCCCGCAGCAACGCTGCCGACACGCAGAAAAACTGGCGACCAAAAGCCGGGCATACCCCTGTTCATGACTCTCACCCAGAATAAAAATTATCGTTATTTTTAGAGTAAAATGTCTGTCGCCAGTCAGGCTTATTTTAGCTTAGACCAGCATCAGCCCAATTCAAGCTACGCTGAAGATATCCGCAATAGAAATTGCGGCAGGCATGATAGCCTGAAAACAATACGTTAGCATCAGGTGGTTAGCGATATTTTTATTTAAACAAATCAATAATTGAAATAGCATAATAAATATTGATAATACCCCCTCATTTTATTTCAGTCGGTTATTTATGCGTAAGCTACACACTCTTATTCTTTCAGGCGGCCTAACGCCTCACGATGCCGAAAGCACGGATATCCTTTCAGTGATAAAAAACTTCCAACCTATTGTTATTAAAGATGATATGTCAGAAGGCATCAGCCTTTCTGAAGTTCATTCCATACATCAGATAAATAACTACAGCATTGAGCGAGTGATTTGCCATTTAAGGGAAGTACATTTTCAGACGACAGATGTCGATGATATTTTTGCCAAACACAGTGATATTCATCGGGCCTGCGTCGCGCTAAGTCAGATGGAGAGAACGCGACTATTGAACAATTATTATTTAAATTCGTTAAATTTACCCGGTCTCAAAGGGCTCCATAATTCATTGACCGCATTGTTTCAGCAACTGGAAAAAAGATAAGCGCTCAGCGTCTGAACCGGGACGGCGTCAGCCTTCGCTGGTCTTCAGCACGGCCATTACCTCTCACGCAGGGCCTCTTTAACTTTGTTAAATGGTTTCACCAGATAATCCATCACCGTTTTTTCGCCGGTTTTAATATCCACGTTGGCGATCATTCCCGGCACAATATTGAAGTGCTTACCGGCTTTATTCTGCAAATAATCATGCTCGGTACGGATAAATACCCGATAGTAATAGACTTCCGGCTTCGCCTCATCCTGGATGGTGTCCGGAGAAATACTGTCCACGACGCCCTTCAGGCTGCCGTAGATGGCGTAGTCGTAAGCGGTGATCTTCACCAGCGCCTGCTGATCGGGATGGATAAAGGCAATATCGCGCGGCGACAGGCGCGTTTCGATCAGCAGATGGTCATCCCGTGGCACGATCTCCATCAATTCGCCGTTGGGAGGTATTACCCCTCCCAGGGTGTTGACTTTGATCTTTTTGACGATGCCTTTTACCGGCGAACGCACCGTCATACGCGTCACGCTGTCGGTTCGCCCGCGGATGATCTCAGCCAAAGAGGCAGCCTCAGCCGTCGCTTTCGCCAGCTCCTCGCGCGCCTGTACTAAATACTGAGAACGCAGGTCGAGAATTTTAAGCTGAAGATCGGAGCGCTGCCGCTCCAGCCGTAGCACCTCCACGCTGCTGGCGGCGCCGGTTTTCGCCAGCCGTCGCGTGATCTCCAGTTCACGATTGACCGCTGAAAGAGAATCCGCCACTCGCGCTTTAGAATCAGTAAACTGGCTACGCCGCAGGTTGTACAGTCGCGTTTCCGACGCCACCAGCTGCGGCGCATTTTTAAGCTCAGGGGGGAAAGTCAGCGGCAGTTCGTTAACCTCCGCCGAGAGGCGCGCGCTGGCGGCCAGCGCCGCCTGATAGCGGGCCACGCTTTCACCGACGTTTGACTCCGAACGGGTAGGATCAAGACGGGCAACCACTTCGCCCGCTTCCACTCGCTGCCCTTCACGCACGTTGAGCGCCACGAGGATGCCACCATCCAGCGATTGCAGAACCTGCTCACGCGAGCTGGGGATCACCTTGCCAGTACCGGTCGAGACTTCATCCAGGGTGCTGAATGACGCCCATCCCCAGGCCACCAACAGAAGCAGGCCACATAAGGTCACTATGCGTCCAGATTTTGACAGGCTTTGATTATCCAGGTCGTTTTCACCGTGATCGCCGTTCCAGTTCAGCGGTTGGGCGTTAGCCGGTGTCGGAATTGGCGCCTGCTCCGGAAGCATGACGGCGGTTTCAGGCTGGTCGTCTTTCATTATTCACCTCCGCATCGTCGGCGCTTCGCGGTGCCATCGCCTTCTCTTTCGGCATATCCATCACCAGCGCGCCATCTTTCAGCACCAGCACCCGGTCCACGACAGACAGCACGGCGCTGCGGTGGGTTGCAATAATCAGGGTGCGTCCGGCCAGCCACTGACGCAGTCGGTCGAGGAAATCACGCTCGGTATGCTCGTCAAGCGATGCGGTCGGCTCATCAAGCAGCACGATATTCGGATCGCGCAGCATCAGACGCGCCAACAGGATCGACTGACGCTGCCCCCCGGAAAGCCCTAGCCCACCTTCCATCACGACATGGTCGAGCCCGTGCGGTAATTTGCGCACCAGCACATCGGCACCGCACATCTCCAGCGCCGCAAAAATTTCATCATCGCGCGCCTGCGGCGCTCCCAGCGTCAGGTTATCGCGCAAGGTGCCGTGAAACAGCCGGGCATTTTGCGTCATCAGCCCGGTATTGCGTCGCAGATCGGCAACATCAATATGCGGCAGACTCAGCGAATCAAGCCGCAGCTCGCCCTGTTCCAGCGGTACGCCGCCAATCAACGCCTGAAGAAACGTCGATTTTCCCGCACCGTTGCGGCCGAGCACGGCGATACGCTCCCCGGCGGTGATCTCAAGCTTAGCCACCCTCAGAGGGACCGTCGGTGAGTCGGGGCGGTAGCGGAATGCGGTATCGGCAAACTGATAGTTGCCGTGCAGCACATCACGGTGCAGGCGCTGGGAATCACCGCCGTTTTCCACCGGAAGCTGCATAATGCTATCAATACCGCCTTTCGCCGCTTTCGCCTGCTGCCAGCGCGCCAGCACTCCGCACAGCGCCGCCATTGGCGCGATCATGCGTGAAGAGAGCTGCGATGCGGCGACGATTGCCCCGGTGGTCATATCGCCGCCAATCACCATCGGCGCCCCCACCACGATCACCACCGCATACACCAATCCCTGAATCGTGTTTCCCCAGGCCAATAGCCCCTGAGTCAATCGTCGGCTCTTCATCCCGGTCTGAGCGGTGATACGAATGTAGCTATTCCACTGCTGCAGAAAGCGGTTTTCAGCCTGCATCAGCTTGATATCCTCAAGCCCCTGCACGCTTTCCACCAGCACGGCGTTACGCAGAGTTGACTCTTTGACGTTCTCGTTGGCGAGGTCCGCCAGTTTTTTTTGCAGCAGCAGGCCCGGGGCTATCATCACCAGCGCAGCTACCGGCGGGATCCATGCTAACTGCGGGGCAATAATCGCCATCACCAGTAAAAACAGGAAGAAG
>PPYF01525905.1_pt1 | contig 16150 bp, 11 predicted proteins | sample 1559871 | NCBI WGS metagenome assembly PPYF01 (sample SAMN08240021, study PRJNA423297) | Human gut metagenome, whole genome shotgun sequencing project.
ATCTGACGCTCTAACCAACTGAACTACATCCACCATGTCTGCGTTTCTCTAACGCGGTGCAAAGATAGATATTATCTTTTAATCTCCAAAAGATTCTACTACTTTTTTTCGTAAAAAGTATATTCTTTTATTCCCCGATTGTGCTTGCTGAAAAGGGTTCGCGCATCATTCGTGAAGATTTTCAGAGAGTTACGTGCTTGTAAAGGAATTGAATCAGCCGGCAGGTTGACGGGGAGTAATTGATGATTTTTTTTCCCCGATTGCATCGGGCGGGCTGTCCATACCAAACTGTACTCACAATTATTGAGACGTGTGGTACTATCTTTTACTAATTCCATCCTTACCATAAGTCCGCCATCCGTGCGACGGGCAGACATATTGGAGATAAAATTCCCTAGTGAATAAACGATGAGATGCTTGTCGTTTGTCAGGCTGTCCGTACGGACTTCGATGGGTTGTACGACGTGCGGATGCGAACCGATTACGTGGTCGACACCTTTTCGGAGCAGCCAATCGGCGAGGAACTTCTGCTCTTTGTCCGGCAAGGATTGATATTCTATCCCCCAATGCATGCAGGCGATGATTGCGTCCGGATTCAGGGCTTTGCCGGCTTCTATATCTTTTGCGATAATCGCCGTGTCGATATAGTTCACGATGTTGGGCGGGGTGACGGGGATTCCGTTTGTGCCATACGTGTAATTGAGCAGGGCGATACGGAATCCGTTTTTCTCTAATAGGAGAGGGTATTCTTTTTCGCGTGCTTTGGAGTTGATATACGTTCCGGCATGAGGAATCTTCAATGTGTCGATTAGTTGGATGGTACGTTCCAATCCGGGCCTGCCGCGGTCGAGACTGTGGTTGTTGGCAGTCACGAGGACATTGAATCCGGCATCATGGATGGCAGTCAGAAACTCGTCCGGTGCACTGAAAGCCGGATACCCTTTATAAGGTTTTCCGCCTAACGTGACTTCCAGGTTGGCGATGGCAAGGTCGGCTCTACTTATCTCTTCCTTGACATATTCGAAACAAGTGGAATAATCATAGCCTTTTGCAGTCCGTGCGGCATTGATTTGTCCTTGATGTTGCATCAAGTCTCCTACGAAAAGGAGCCGGAGCGTATCGGCAGGTATAATACTGTCAATGGCGGAAAGGCTGTCCGCTGAGGTAGTATTAATAGAATCTCTCCTTGCCTGCGACCGTGAGGTGCAGGACAGGGAGAGAAGCATGATTATCAGAAACAGTGTGTGCCTCATTGATAAATGGCTTTCTTACCGGCTAGGAGTGTGTTTTTCATTAACGATACAATCGTCATCGGCCCGACGCCGCCCGGCACGGGAGTGATGAATGAACACTTCGGAGCCACTTCATCAAACTTCACGTCGCCGGTCAGCTTGAATCCGGATTTCTTCGTAGCGTCCGGTACGCGGGTAGTACCTACGTCGATAACTACTGCGCCTTCTTTTACCATTTCGGCTTTCACGAAGTTGGGCTGTCCCAAAGCGGCGATAATAATATCAGCTTCCTGGCATTCTTTCACCAGGTCTTTGCTGCGGCTGTGGCATACGGTTACGGTAGCGTCACCCGGATAAGCCTTTTGCATCATCAGTGCAGCCATCGGTTTGCCGACGATGTTGCTGCGTCCGAGCACGACGCATTTCTTGCCCGAAGTCTCTATTTCGTAGCGTTTCAACAGTTCGAGGATACCGTTGGGAGTAGCGGACACATAGCAGGGAAGTCCGATGGACATACGCCCTACGTTTATCGGGTGGAAGCCGTCTACGTCTTTACGGTAATCGATTGTCTCAATTACTTTCTGCTCGGAGATATGTTTCGGTAACGGGAGTTGCACGATGAAGCCGTCCACATCGTCGTCCTCATTCAGTTCGCGCACTTTGGCTAGCAGTTCTTCCTCGGTCACGTCACTTTCGTAACGGATAAGTGAGGATTTGAATCCGCATACTTCGCAGGCTTTTACTTTGGCGGCCACATACGTTTCGCTGCCACCGTCGTGTCCTACAAGGATAGCTGCCAGGTGCGGGCGTTTTCCGCCATGAGCCACAATTTCGGCCACTTCGGCTGCAATCTCTTGTTTCACTTGTTCGGAAATGGCTTTTCCGTCTATCAGAGTCATATTTTCAGAGTATTTATTCCATGGTAGCCATGCTGCCGTCGTGGAAGTAAGGAGCAGTGAGTTCGATATTTCTCAAGCCGGGGACTTTGAAACGGTGACGGTCGCGTTCTGTCTGCGTCTGTTTGAACCGTCCGTTGTCTTCTTCGGTCATTTCGGCCTGTCGTTCGGCAAAATAATCACCTTTTACGCCGATTAGCTCGTAAGACTGTCCGCCCAGGATTTCTCCTACGTGGCAAGTGGCGCAATCGTATTTCTTGAAAAGCTCGTATCCGGCAAGCTCATCTGTGCTGATAGCATCTTTCTGACCTTTCAGATAACGGTCGAAACGTGAGTTGGGAGTCAGCAGTGTCTTTTCAAACTCCTCAATTGCGTTTGTGATATTCTTCTCGCTGAGCCCGTCGGGATATACTTCGGTGAATGCGAGGACAAAGTTTTTGTCTTCAGCCAGTTTGTCGATAATCTGATTGAAAGATTCGCAAGCCATTTCTACCGGATTCAACGGGGGGCCGGCAGCTTGTTCGGCAAGTGTTCCGGCACGTCCGTCCCAGAACTGGACGAAATTATAGGCTGCATTGTAGACTGTCGGGGCATTCACACCACCAAACTGTCCGCCTACGCCTTCAGAATATTGCTTGTTGTCTACGCCACCGGTATCCAATCCGTGGCAACTGGCACAGGATACGGTATTGTCAGCCGACAGGCGGGTGTCGTGGTATAACAAATCTCCAAGCACCACCTTGCGTACGTCCACTGCGATAGAGTCGGCGATAGGGCGAACCGGTTCGTTGATAAAGTCGGGGGCAACCGCTACGTCCGTGTATAGCCCCATGCGGTGGTTCTTTACCCAACTGAGTGCCACTTCTTTTTTGGCATCATTGAAAGAAGCCCCCCAGTGTACGAGATAGTACTTTGCCTGCGGCATTTTTCCGTCAAGGATTACTTTCTCTACTTTTGCCAGGTCTACCGGATTGAGAGGACGGCCTTCTTTCAAATCTTTCTCCATCTGAGTCATGTCGAAAGCACGGTAAGCGTTGCTGACATCTTCCATTACGATTTTTCCGGCAACGGGCATACTTGCGTAGAACGGTAAATCGGGCGTCGATGTATGACATCTCAGGCATCCTGCGTCCGTAATGATTTGCTGCATCTGTGCATTGGCTTCCATGTCGCTGGAAGGCACCCGGTGCATGAGCCGGTAGGTGACTGCCAGTGCTGCCACTACCACCAGCAGCGCTACGATTAGTTTTGTACTTTTTTTCATTTCACATTTGATTTTAATTAGTTGTTATTACGATTATATAAGTGCACGCTTTGTTGGGCGGCCGGCAAGTAATTCACTCCATACCAGCACATTTGCAGGGCGAGGAAGGAGACGATGAGCAGTGCGTACAGGCTTTTCCGCCCGGCTTTTCTGAAAAGGCGGAGATGTATATAGAGCAAGTATCCCATCCAGGTGATAGCTGCCCAGGTTTCTTTCGGGTCCCAGCTCCAGTAATTTCCCCATGCTTCTTTTGCCCAAAGAGAGCCGAGCAGCATGCCGATGGAAAGAAAGGCTACTCCGGCATAGACGAGGTTGTCCGCCGTGTGCAGATATTCTTCCTTGTGGCGGAATAATCCGGTCACTGCAATGATGAACGCGCATCCCAGAACGGAATAGGAAAACATATATACCGTGACGTGCGGGATGAACCATATGCTTTGCAGCGCCGGCATCAGTGACTGGTCATGTATCTCGGGTTTCATCAGGTTGATGATGATAAAGACGGTGGAGAGCAGTGTCGAGAAAGACAGAATCCAACGGTATTTCCATCTTATATAGGTAAGTAGTCCTGCCACTCCCATGAAGAAAGAGTACCATAGCCGGGTTTCTCCCATGGTGCGCAAAGGCGGGCGTTGAAGGAAGACCCACAATCCGGCAATGAAGATGCCCAAAACGATAATGCCGGCTGACGTAAAGGCTGTTGCCGCCTTGCTCTTCGTTGACGAACGAAGGGAGAATACGGCTCCTGCCAGCCATAAGCAGACGGATATGGCCGCAAATACATAGAAATTATCCCAGTTTATCATACTTTTTCGCTCCGTTAATGAATAATAGAATCGCTCCGGCCAGCATCATCAGGATGCCTGCCACTATTGCATATTTCCAGGGTTGCTTTACTACTTGCAAGATGCAATATTCACTGTCGTTGCCTTTCGTTACGTCATAGCCGGTGAGATATACATCTTCCCCCAATCGGTAGGCATACGGATGATTCACTTCGAGCAGTGCTTTTTCATTTCCCAAACGTACATTTGCTGCAAAGCGGGAAGGACGTCCGTTCGGGTAATATTCTACGGCAAAAGAGTCGAGTGCTATTTCATAGTCCAAATAATGCGGCGCGCCGTTCATCTCGAATGCTTCACGTGCCGGTTCACCTTTATATATAGGTATGCGTAGTGTCTGGGTATCACTGCTGCCGAAGGATCCCGCGAATAAGGCGAGCCATAAACCTGTATGGTTTAAGATGAAGCGCCACCGTGCTTGTTTGCGGTGTTGAAAAGCGTGGATGGTAATCATTCCCAGATTACTTAGCAATAAAAGAAGTATGGCTATAAATATCCAGCTAGTCATAAAGTTATAGCATCCCAGCAGGGCAAGAATACCTTCACGCGCCTCTGCCGCTGTATCCGATAGTTGGGGGAGAAGTCCTATCACTAAGCAGCCGCCGATAAATAATCCGATGGATAGCGCGCTGGTCTGAGGGGAGCAAAGAAAGCGGGTAAAACCTGAATTTTTGTATTCCTTATATAATATGTATAGTATGAATAGCCATATTGCCGCAAAGATGATGTTGAGCGGAAAGGCAAGGAAGGAAACCGGGAAGTTTCCTGTGAATAGTTGCATGGCAACTGCCGATAATATATATCCTGTCGTATAGATATAACGCATACTCGTGTTTCTGTTTGTAATCTTTTGCAAAGTAATAAAATAAAAACGAATAAACATCTAAAATCTTTATAAAATTGTAATCGTTACAATTGAATGGCAGCATTATTATGGATTTGATAGAATATATGTGGTCTTTTTAGCCTGGTTCTTTCTATCGGATTTGCGTAATGCGTGAACGATTCATCGTAATGATTAAAATATTCATTGCAGTGATTAAAGATTTTCACTGTAGTGAATAAGGATTTTGAGTGCAGCGGATTATAACTTTTTATGCAGTCGGGTAGTGGTCACGTTGTAAGGTGACAATAGTCACTTTATAAGGTGACAAATATCATAATGCAAGGTGACAATTGTCACTATGCAATGGGACGACTACTAAGGAATAGTTTAGAAATCCATAAAGATACAAAAATAATAAGAGAAAAGCAATACCCTCTTACAAAAAAAGAGGAAGCCGTGGCTCCCTCTTTCTATTCGGAATTTAGAAATGATTCTTTCTTTTATCTCTTCATTTTCGGCATCATCTTGCCCATTTTGCTGCTGGTTACCATCTTCATCATTTTGCGGGTCTGGTCGAATTGTTTCAGCAAGCGGTTTACTTCCTGAATCGTTGTTCCGCTACCTTTGGCGATACGAGTACGGCGTGAACCGTTCAGTAATTCCGGGTTGGAACGTTCTGCCGGAGTCATGGAGTAGATGATAGCTTCGATGCTTTTGAACGCATTGTCGTCAATATCAATGTCTTTGATTGCTTTGCCTACTCCCGGAATCATGGAAGCGAGGTCTTTCAGGTTACCCATCTTCTTGATTTGGGCAATCTGGCTGAGGAAGTCGTTGAAGTCGAATTGGTTCTTGGCAATCTTCTTCTGCAAGCGTTTGGCTTCTTCTTCGTCATATTGTTCCTGTGCACGTTCTACCAATGAAACGATGTCACCCATACCGAGGATACGGTCTGCCATACGGGCAGGGTGGAACTGGTCGATTGCTTCCAGCTTTTCTCCCGTACCTACGAATTTGATTGGCTTGTTGACTACCGAGCGGATAGAAAGGGCCGCACCACCGCGGGTATCACCGTCGAGTTTGGTCAGTACCACGCCGTTGAAGTCCAGGCGTTCGTTAAATTCCTTGGCTGTGTTTACGGCATCCTGACCGGTCATGGAGTCTACCACGAACAGGATTTCGTTCGGGTTGATGGCTTCTTTGATGGCGGCGATTTCGTTCATCATCTGTTCGTCTACTGCCAGACGTCCGGCGGTATCGACGATGACGAGGTCATATCCTTTGGCTTTGGCTTCCTGGATGGCGTGTTGTGCGATTTCTACCGGATTCTTGCTATCCAGTTCGCAGTACATCGGAACTTCGATTTGTTCTGCCAGTACACGCAACTGTTCGATAGCTGCCGGACGGTAAACGTCACAAGCTACCAGCAACGGCTTACGGTTCTTCTTGGTTTTCAGCATGCGTGCCAGCTTGCCGGAGAAGGTAGTCTTACCCGAACCCTGCAAACCTGACATCAGGATAACTGCCGGACGGGAGTCGATATTGATTTCGGCCGTCTCTCCACCCATCAACTGGGTAAGTTCGTCGTGCACAATCTTCACCATCAACTGGCTCGGCTTCACAGCCGTAAGTACGTTCTGGCCAAGTGCTTTCTCTTTCACCGTATCAGTGAAATTCTTTGCTACCTTGTAGTTTACGTCGGCATCAAGAAGTGCCTTGCGTACGTCTTTCAGCGTCTCCGCTACGTTGATTTCGGTGATTTTGCCTTCACCTTTCAGAATCTTGAATGACCGTTCCAGTCTTTCACTTAAATTATCGAACATAGTTGTTTAATTACTAATTAATTATTTGAGCCTGCAAATGTACAAAAATCTCTCGGATTTATATCTTTTTATTCTGCCATTTTGCTTTTTTGAGGTAAATATAACTTGTTATCAATAGCAAGGTATAGTACACTATCTCAATCGTAAAACAGATTTCAATCGGTGCTTTCAGCCACATTCCGATGAATATGATGTATGAGCCGTAGATGACGATTGTAATTGTTTCGAGCAATAAAGCTGCTTGCGTGTTGCCTGTGCCGGAGATGCCGTTGAATACGACATTGGCTACCGACGCGATGAGCATGGCGATGCAAATCACGTATACCGACGGCACGGACTCTGTGATAAGCGCGGCTTCGCTGGTATAGATTGAAAGCAGGAACTGGGGAAACAGTGCCGACAACGCAACCAGCCCCAGCATAATGAAGAACGAGAACCGTGCGATTTTATTGATAAGCGGCATCACGAACCGGATTCCCCCTGCGCCGATGGCGTTACTCACAAGACTGTTGGTGGTGGTTGCCAATGCGTTGACCGGAATTAACAGTACGACGTAGATGCTTCGGACGATATTGGCGATGGCCAATTCCCGCTGTCCCAGTCTCTCTACGGCTACAAAGAATACGAACCAGGTAGCCATCGACAGGAAATATTGCAGCATCGTGAAACAGGAAATGCTGAGAATCCGCATTAACAAGGATGGATCGAAAGAGCGCAGACGGTGCAGTCCGTATTTCTTCAGATCGACTGTAATGTACGTGTAAATCAGGAAGAAGAGAATTGAAGTGGCTTCTGCCAATACGGATGCGATGGCGGCTCCCTTGATACCCATTTCCGGCAGACCGAATTTACCGAAGATTAATGCGTAGTCCAATACGACATTAGTCAATGCCATGACTACTGCGTTGATGGTAAGCACTTTGGTACGTGTGATACCGATATACAATGCCCGGAACATGACATTGACGAAAGAGAAGAAAAATCCGTAAATACGCCAGTCGAGAAACTCCATCGTCCCTTCGTAGATGGACTCTGAAGATACGAGCAGCCGCATGATGTTTCCACCGAAGGCTTTGGTGAAGCCGAACAGTATCAGTGCCATGGCAAACAGGAACATGACGCCCTGAATCATGACCGGGCCTACGTCCGTATAGCGTCCCTCGCCATTGCGTCTTGCGATGACTATCTGCGAACCGGTGCTGAATCCGAATGCTATGGTGAATACACATATATAGAATAACCCGCCCATGGCAGAAGCTCCGAGGGCTACTTCACTCACGTGTCCGAGGAATGCCGTGTCGGTGACGTTGATAACATTTTGTGCCAGCAAGCTCAGCAGTATCGGGTAACTGACACTCCAAATCTGTTTGTTGGTGTACATAATTAAGGGATTAAGTTTACATATTGCAAAGATAACGCTTTATTTCGATTCGGGCGTAATAGGGTAGATGAAAACTATTTCCGGTCCTTCGGGAGTTTTATCATTGACGAGATAGTTGCCGCCGAAGTGCTTCAGCAGTAACCGGTTGATATCATGCCGGATGATGGTTTCCTGTGAGGCAAAAGTGTGTTCTGCCAAAGGGGAATTGATGATCCGTAAACGAAGCATATCTCCATTCCGGCTTGCTGTGAACCGGATAGTCCGTTCCTGTTGGCTCCCTTGTTCGTCCGGATAAACCAGTGTGCTAAGTAGTGCCTGTATCAGCCGCGCCGTGTCGGTACGGATAATTTGAGAACTCGTCTCGGCGGTGAACAGCACCTTGATACCTGCCTTTTCGTTCCTTGCATCCGCCATATAGCATGCTTCTTTGCATAATTCGATGATGTCATTGTCCTGTATCTGGAATTTCATCATCTGAGCTTCAAGACGGGACAGGTCGAGGACATCGTTGACGAGTCTCATGAGTTTCTCCGAACTTTTGTGGATGATATTGGAGTATTCCTGTCTCGTTTCCTTGTCGATGTTGGGTTCGCAGGCGATAAGTTGCGAGAAGCCTACCACGTTGTTGAGCGGAGTGCGGATATTATAGCTCATGTTTGACAGGAAACGGTTCTTTATTTCATTGGTTTTCCGCACGGTTTCTGTTGCTTTCCGGATTTCGTTTTCAGCGTGTTTCAATGCTTTTCGTACCATGAAGAGCCGTGACATAAAGATAAACAGCAGAATCAGAATAATGAAGATAAAAGTCAGGTAGATAAGCTGGGTCTTGTTGTTTTGCCTTTCTTGTTCCAGTGCTGTCTTTTCGATATTATATTTGCTTTTTATCAGTTCCATTTGGGTGTTGGAAAGTGCGGTTGAAGCCGAGTCTTTGATGGTTAGTGCCTGCTCATACAAAGGGATGGCTTTTTCGCTCTGCCCCGCCTGTTTCCATATTCTGGCTTTTTCGAGCAGTTGTTCGGCATAGTCGCTGGGAAAATCAGCTTTCAGCATCGTCAATGTCGTGTCGATGTAATCTGATGCTTGTGTATATTCTCCTATTTCCTGATAATATTTTGCATAGGTGTCGAAATAGAGCACTTTGTACATGAAATAGGTATCTTCGTTCAAGTATTTTTCGGCTTTCAGCAGATGGAGATAAGCCCGTTGGGGTTGATGAATATTCAGATAATAATAGCCGTAGAACAGTTCGTTGAAAAGATATACATCGGCAAACCCTTCTTTCAAAGACGGATTCCTGCTGATGTGCTTATTCAACGCACTTTCCAGTTCCTGCAGGTATTTGAGCAGTTTTTTGTTGTCTTTCTTTTCTTTGGTGACGGATACCAACTGCGAGAGTACGGAGATACGAACCACCGGATTCTCCTTGGCGGTAAGCATCTGATAAGCGTCTTCCAGAGATTCGATTCCTTTGTCCCAACGCTGGCTGCCGATATAAGCGTTGCTCAGGCATTGGTAAGCGGCTATGACTCCACGGGTGCAGTTCTGCTTGTCGGCTTGCAGTTTCATTCTTTTCGCTTCACTGATAGCGAGTTCGTACTGTTCGTTGTAGGTGTACAGGTCTATTTGAAAGCGTCTGGCATCAAAGAAAAAGTCCCATATCTCCGATTTCCGGACATGAGGCTCCATGATGGTGAGCCATTTGCTTACGCTGTCCTGATTGCTGTGATTATAATAATAGAGGACGTGGTAATATGCCGCCATACCGGCATATTTGTCATTTTTCAGTTGTAGGGCCTCTTTCATCAACGTATCTGAGTATTGGATACATTGATAGTTGTTTTGCTCTATCCTGATGATCCGGTTCAGGACATTCAGGCGCATGGTGTCGCGAGGCAGGGTTTGAAGTACTTTCAGCAGGCTGTCGGATTCTGATATTGCTTCGGTACCCGCCTTTCCGGTCAGGGTGCAACAGAATAAGGCTATCAGGAGTATGGTCTGTTTCATTCCGCTTTCTCCTTTCCTTGTTGCTGGGGGCGATGGATGGGATGGGTGAACAGGAAGCGTGCTCCTTGACCGTAATCCGGGTCAATCCATATCCGTCCGCCCAGTTGCTCGATGATGAGCTGGCAGATAGACAGTCCGAGTCCCGTGCCTTGTGCGTTTTCGTTCAACTTTTCAAAACGGTTGAAGATTTTGTCCTGGTTTTCTCTGGTGATTCCGCAGCCTGTATCGGTCACGGAAAACAGTGCCATATCTTCTGTCTGCTTTTCAAGTTCCATGATAATGGAGCCTTGCGGGGTGAATTTGGTGGCGTTAATGAGCAGGTTGATTAATAATTGTTGCAACCGGGCATTGTCCGTCGTCAGTTCCAAGCTTTGGAGTGAAGTGGAGAAGTGGACATCCGCATTTGTCTGCTTTATCTTTTCGACCATGTCGATGACGTTCCTGCATATGGCTACTGCGTCGCATTGCTCGTACTTGAATGTCATTTTGCCTATTTCGAGGCTGGACAGGTCGATTACATCGTTGATTAACTTGAGCAGCAGTTCGGAGTTTTGCTGAATAATATCGCTGCATTGCTGCCGGGTTTCGTTGTCGATGGATTCTTCTGTCAGGATAGACGAGAAGCCGGACAGAGCATTGAGCGGCGTGCGGATTTCATGGCTCATGTTAGACAGGAAAAGGCTCTTTGTCCGGATAGAATTCTCTTCTTGCTTCTTGGCTTTTTCCAGCTCTTGCCGTGATAGCCGCAGTTTCTTGTTACTGTGCTTTATCAGGAAGATTAAAAATATGATTAGTGTGACTATGGACAGGATTGTAAACCAACTCCAATAAAGAATCGTTTTCTGCCTGTTTAAGTTGTCTAATTCTTTTTTATCAATTTGGTAATGAGTGTGCAGTTCGTTGATTTGACGGATGTAATTCGTAGCTTCCAGAGAGTCCTTGAATGAGTTCAGGAAATCATAAGCTTCGCATGCTTCCTCGTTTTTGCCCATCAATGCGAGTGTTTTGGTACGTTCTTGTTTGATAAGCAGGGAGTTATATGAATCTGCCGCTCTCATATTTGAAAGTATTTCATCGAATATATTTAATGCCTGAAGGTATTCTTCGGATTCGGTATAGTAGCTGGAATACAGGTATTTGGTCATTAAGAGATAATAAGAATGTGTGGGGTGCTGATTGACTGACTCGGCTTGTTGCAGATAGCTCAATGCTTCGGGAAGATGGCGCGTCTGGATATTGTAGAATGCCTTGAAGTAGGCGATATGAAAGGCGTCCTGTTGGTTCCTGTCTTTGTCTGACAGGGATTCGAATTCCCGGATATAGTTTTCTATATCTGTCATTTGGCGATATTTGAGCTTGGTGAGAATGAGCTGGGACAGGATTGCTTTTGTATATGAGTCTGCGTTAGGGAGATTTTGGGCAATCTCGAGTGCCTCTTTGTAGGATTCGATGGCTGCGACAGGTATCGATGACGAGCTTTGGTATGTATTTCCGATAGCCTGTAGGGAGAGTGCTGTTCCCAACGGGTAATGCATGGCTTTGGCTTTTTGGTACATCAGGTCGGCTTTATCTATGGCAAGGCTGATGTTGCCTTTTGTTGCTAACGCCTGGACGGTCAGTTGTTTTAGCTGGAATAGGAATGGGTATTGCTGCTGTTGTTCCAGTTCGGGTTCCAGTATCTTTTCCCATTCGATAATGCTGTCTATCGTAACTTCAGTGCTGAAAGGCACGTTGTAGTCGAACAACGACTGTAATAAGGAGATGCGTTCGGCATTGGTGTGCGCTGCATGCAGGGTTGCTGATATAAGCATGCTTGCAAGGATTGTGATAATATGGTATTTGTGTTCACTCACTTGATATTTAGCTGTTTGTTTGTTAGATGATGTGCAAAAGAAATAAAAAGAGCGAAGATTACAAAGAAATCTCCACTCTTTTTATTATTTTATTTTTTTTTGAGAATCTCACGTGCTCCGGGACCTTCGTGATTTGGATAGCCCGGTGTGTGATTCCTGCACCGTGGGTCGGCGTCTACTTTCAGGCTGCGGTAGTCGTCTTTTGTCCGGGTGATATAGTCATCGAGCATTGCACGGTGTTCTGCAAGAACCTTCGTGTATTTAGGGTCTTTGGCTAGATTCTTGCGCTCTCCCGGGTCTTTCTTCATGTCGTACAGTTCCTCTCCGTTGCCTTCAAGGTAGTGGGTGTATTTGTATCTCGGCCCGCGTACCATACGTCCGGGAGTTGTCACGTATTCGTATTCGCTGTGCCATTCGGAGACGGCATACGGGTGGGTTTTCTTCTGTTTTTCTCCTTTTAGTGTGGGGGCAAGGCTGATTCCCGTTTTTCCCGCCGGAATGGAAATTCCTGCCAGGTCGCAAAGGGTGGGCAGAAGGTCGAGCGTGGGCTGTGTGAGCAGATGGTCTACCGGTTTCTTCTGTTGCTTGATGCCGGGGCCTGCAAAGATGAACGGAACGTTTGTCATTTCGTCGTAGAAGCTGATATGCTTGGTCACCATACGGTGTGAAGCCATTCCGTCGCCGTGGTCGGCCAGGATGACTATGATGGTGTTCTTTCCGGCTGGTGTGGAATAGAGTGCTTTCAGTACGCTGTCCACCTGTTTGGATACCATTTTCGTATAGTGCTGGAAGGCTGCGATGTAGTGGCGGTAGTTCTCTTCGCTCCAATGGGAAGCCTGTGTCATGCGGCGGTGGCTGCAACAAATATACTGTACCGGAGTAGGGATGTTGCTCCAGTCTTCGACATCGAAGTTGGCAGGCAGTTCGGGAAGAGTGCCGCTGATAGGGCGGTCTGTGTGTACACCTTCGTTTGCTCCTACAAATCCGCAAATATTGTGAGGATTTTGAAAGTCGGCGATGCAGATGAAAGGTTCCTGTGGCGGGTTGCTCAGATAGGCCACTGCGTCTTCGCAGGTTCCCACATCAAGGAAACTGTCGTTGTTAACGGGAAATTCGGGGTCGGTGAATGGTTTTGCTACCGGTTCCTTATGTTTGAATCCTCTTAACGAACCCATGTCGTGAGTCTTTCCGAAGTGCACGGCTTCGTAACCGTTCTCGGAGAAAAGGCTTCCTAGTGTCGGTACGCTTTCCGGTATGTGTGGGTTGACAGGTTCGCTGGAATTGGAACGTACGTTAGTTTGATGTGGCATCATGCCGCTCCATAAAGCTGCGCGTGAAGGTTGGCTGAGAGGACAGCCTACATAAGCATTGGAGAAGATGACTCCTCTCGAAGCTACTTCGTCCATAGGAAGGGTACATCCTTGTGTATGCCCGTAAGCACCTACGACACGTTGCGTCAAATGGTCGCATTGGATAATCAGGAAATTCGGCTTTTCTTGTGCCTGGGCTGCTATGCCGCATAGGGCTAAACCCATGAAAGGATAAATCGTTTTCATTCTTGGTTAGAATTAGGTAATATTGATTTTGCAACAAAAGTAGGAAAAAAGGGAATGTAAAAAAGGGTAGGAGAGCGGTTTTGGACGTAAATGAAAGGAATTTGTACAAAAGTGGAATCCTGAAAAAGAGAATGGTGGCCAATCTGCGGGATAATTGCAGTTTGACCACCATTCGTTATTTATCTTTTTCCGTTGATTAGCTGTTCATGCTCATCAGGAATTCGTCGTTGTCTCTGGTTTTCTCCAGACGGTCTTTTACGAAATCCATCGCTTCAATCGGATTCATGTCGGCAAGGTATTTGCGTAATATCCACATGCGGTCGAGCGTCGTCTTGTCAAGCAGCAGGTCGTCGCGGCGAGTGCTGGATGCGGTGATGTTGACAGCAGGGAAGATACGTTTGTTGGACAGGTTGCGGTCGAGCTGCAACTCCATGTTACCTGTACCCTTGAATTCTTCGAAGATAACTTCGTCCATCTTGGAACCGGTATCAATCAATGCCGTAGCGATGATGGTCAGTGAACCGCCGTTTTCGATGTTACGTGCAGCACCGAAGAAACGTTTGGGTTTGTGCAATGCGTTGGCGTCGACACCACCGGAAAGCACTTTGCCGGATGCCGGGGAAACTGTATTGTATGCGCGTGCCAGGCGGGTGATGGAGTCAAGGAAGATAACTACGTCGTGACCACATTCTACCAGGCGTTTTGCTTTTTCCAATACGATACCCGCGATTTTCACGTGGCGTTCTGCCGGTTCGTCGAAAGTGGAAGCGATGACTTCCGCGTTGACGCTGCGTGCCATGTCGGTTACTTCTTCAGGGCGTTCGTCAATCAGCAGCATAATCATATATACTTCCGGGTGGTTGGCTGCTATCGCATTGGCGATGTCTTTCATCAGGATAGTCTTACCGGTCTTCGGCTGGGCTACGATCAATGCGCGCTGTCCTTTACCAATCGGAGCGAAAAGGTCAACAACACGGGCAGACATGGAGTCTGAATAACCGCCTTTGCAAAGCTTGAACTTTTCATCCGGGAAGAGGGGAGTCAAATGTTCGAAAGGAACACGGTCGCGCACGAAAGCTGCGTCACGTCCGTTGATTTTCGATACTTTGACCAACGGGAAATATTTTTCTCCTTCTTTCGGCGGACGGATAACTCCTTCTACTACGTCACCGGTCTTCAAGCCGAACAGCTTGATTTGTGACTGTGATACGTAAATGTCGTCCGGAGAAGAAAGATAGTTGTAATCGGATGAACGGAGGAATCCGTATCCATCCTGCATGATTTCCAAAACGCCTACGCCATTGAGGATATCGTCAAATTCGTATGGCTTTTCACGCTCGATAATTTTGCGCTCCTGTGGTTGCTGTGCCGGGAAGTTTTCACTGGCATTGTTCTGCTGGTTGGAACGCTGCATAGGCAAGCGCTGTTGGTTTTGGTTCTGGTTATTGTTGCGCTGGAAATTATTATTGTTGTTGTTATTATTGTTGTTGTTACCAGCGTTGTTGCTATTATTGTTATTGTCACGTGGACGAACAATACGCGGACGTTGCTGTTGAGCTTGCTGCTGTTGTTGAGATTGTTGTTGCGGGTGAGAGGGTTGTTCAGATGCCGTTTGTGCCGGTTCTGTTTTTGTAGCCTCGAACTTACCGAACAGTTCGGTAGGAAGCTCTATTTTTTCAGAAGGCAGGTCTTCGATTGGGATGAAGTCATCATCGTCGGCATTGGACAGGATATTGCTTTCTTCATCGATAACAGGTGCAGCCTTCTTTTGTGGCTTTGCTATTACTTTCTTTTCAGCAGCAGGCTTGTTGGCTTCTGCAATAGGTTTGTTTGCTTCTACAACAAGTCTGTTGGTTTCAGTAACAGGTTTATTCTCTTTTTCTTTCTTTTCGGCAGGTTGTTGCACAGGAGCGGCTTTCTTTTCAGCTTCAGCAGGCTTTTCTGCTACAACTGCCGATTTAGCTTCCGTTTCTTTGGTAACTACCGGTTTTACGTTTTCTACTTCTTTTTTCTCAGCAGCGTCAGTACCTTTGCGTGGACGACCTACTTTACGTTTAGGAGCAGCAGTGTTTTCTGCTTTGGCTTCAACGGCAGGAGTCTCTTTTTCTTTGTTTGTACTTGCCTCTTTGGAAGGTTGTTGTGTTTTAGCAGGAACGGCTTCTTTGTTTTTTGCAACTTCTCCACTCTTTGTTGCGGAAACTGCCTTGTCTTCTTTTTTGGAAGGAGTTACACGCGGTGAACGCTTTTTCTTGTCTTCCTTACGCTCTTCTTTGAGCTTGTCTGCGGCAACTTTCTTAGTAGCTCCTACGATTGCTTGTTCATCGAGTATCTTATAAACAAGGTCTTCTTTTTTGAATGAGTCTGCTTTTTTTATGCCTAAATCTTTGGCAATAATTTGAAGTTCCGACAGTTCTTTGTCGTTTAATTGGATAATGTTATACATATAGTATGGTAAGTTATTAATATTTCTTTT
>PPYF01305136.1_pt1 | contig 16146 bp, 11 predicted proteins | sample 1559871 | NCBI WGS metagenome assembly PPYF01 (sample SAMN08240021, study PRJNA423297) | Human gut metagenome, whole genome shotgun sequencing project.
TCAGCCGGTGTTTTTCGGCTTTTTTCATCTATGGTTTTTAACTTCTTTTTTTCGCCGTTTGGGTATCAAAAAAGCCCGTAGCTACGGGCTTTTTGGCACTTTCATCTATTTTGTCAGTGCAATATGGTTGGGGTGGTAGGATTTGAACCCACGGAATGGAGGAGTCAGAGTCCTCTGCCTTACCACTTGGCGACACCCCAAAATATACTATTTAATGATAATTTTTCATATTCCGTGACTGCTTTAATATTATATCATACTTAAAACTGCTTGTCAATACTTTTTTGAATTTTTTTTGATTTATCTTATTTCATACTATCATATGATATTATTAACCGAAACTGAAAAATTATTCACACTAAATAATTTTTTATATTGAAAAATAAACCGTAATAGTGTAAAATAGAATAAAAAACTGAAAGGAAATTGAATTAATGAGAATATATAGAGAAAATAATAGCCTTAAAATAAAATCCGGCAATTCCCAGGTATGGATTGAGCCTTGGGGCGAAAATTCACTGCGTGTCCGAATGACAAAAGAGCCTGTCATGAATGAAAATAACTGGGCGTTATGTGAGCCTGTAAAATATTGTGAAGCGAGCTTCAGCGAGGAAACTATAGATGTGACTGATCCGTGGTATATGTCTGATGAATACAGCAGATATCATCAGAAAGGAGTTAATCACACTATTACCAATGGTAAAATTACTGCAAAGGTATCGTTTGAAGGGTGCATAAGCTTTTTTAACCAGAACGGCGAATTGCTTACTGAAGAATATTGGCGAAACCGAAACAGAATTAACCGTTATTGCGTACCTCTTAGGGTAGAAGCAAGGGAACTTAAATGCTATCAGGGTTCCACAGATTATGAGCTTACGGCGCGCTTTGAAGCCTTTGACGATGAGAAAATTTTCGGAATGGGACAATATCAGGAAAAAAATCTTAATAAAAAGGGGGCGGTGCTTGAGCTTGCTCACAGAAACAGTCAGGCAAGCGTACCATTTATGCTTTCAAGCAGGGGATATGGTTTTCTTTGGAATAATCCGGCAATAGGAACCGCTACGTTCGGAATCAACAAAACAGAATGGTATGCTAAAAGTACGAAAAAGCTGGATTATTTTATTACTGCCGGAGATACGCCTGCGGAAATAGAAGAAAATTATACTGCCGCTACAGGCAGGGCGCCGAAAATGCCTGAATACGGACTGGGATACTGGCAATGCAAGCTTCGCTACAGGAATCAGCAGGAATTACTTGAAGTTGCAAGGAAACATAAAAAATTGGGGCTTCCAATGGACGCAATAGTAATTGACTTTTTTCACTGGACTATTCAGGGAGACTTTAAGTTTGAACCGCGCGACTGGCCTGATCCGGAGGGAATGATAAGGGAATTAAAGGAGCTTGGAATAGAAACGGTAGTGTCAATTTGGCCGACTATTGATGAAAGAAGTGAAAATTTCGGTAAAATGGCAGACAGCGGTTATTTGGTAAGCGCTGACCGTGGAAACGGAATTCATATGACATGGATGGGTAATACGGTATTTTATGATGCAACAAATCCCGGAGCTCGTGAATATGTGTGGGAAAAATGCCGTGAGAATTATTATAAATACGGTATAAAATGCTTTTGGCTGGACGAGGCCGAGCCGGAGTATGGTCCTTATGATTTTGATAATTACCGTTATTATGCCGGTCCGGCTCTGCAATGTACAAACATATATCCGTTAATGTATGTCAAGGGCTTTTATGACGGACTGAAATCTGAAGGTGAAACGGAAGTTTTAAGTCTTGTAAGATGCGCTTGGGCAGGGAGTCAGAAATATGGCGCGCTTACATGGTCGGGAGATATTCATTCGTCATTTAGGGCCATGAGAGAGCAGCTTCAGGCTGGACTTAATATGTCGGTTGCCGGAATACCTTGGTGGACCTCCGATATAGGAGGATTCTTAGGCGGAGATATTTCAGATCCGAAATTCAGGGAACTGCTGGTAAGATGGTTCGAGTGGGGCGCATTTTGTCCTGTGTTCCGTATGCACGGCGAACGTTCTCCGTGGCATGAGCGTGAAGAAGAATTTATCAACGGAGTAAGACAGCTCACCTCTGGTCAGGATAATGAAGTGTGGAGCTTCGGAGAAGATAATTTTGAGATACTGAAAAAATATCTCTTTTTAAGAGAGCGTCTGCGTCCTTATATCAGAGAGTGTATGGATGAGGCCTCATTAAGCGGCATGCCTGTTATGCGTCCTCTGTTTTTTGATTTTTATAAAGATAAAACAGCGTGGGAAATAGAAGATGAGTATATGTTCGGACCGGATATTCTTGTTGCGCCTATTATGGAAGAAAATACGTCGGAAAGAAAGGTTTATCTTCCTGAAGGGGCTATATGGACTGACGCCAATACCAAAAAAGCTTATAGCGGGGGACAGAATGTTACGGTTCCTGCTCCGCTTGATATAATACCTGTATTTATAAGAGATAATAAGAAAATTGACATATATTTATAAAATAAAAGCCTTGGTTTCATTTGAAATCAAGGCTTTATCTTTATAAGCTACTGATATGTCGTGGAGCTTCTACTACCGTAAGCTCCGGAATAGCTGTCAAGCGTAACGGCGTTTTCGGCATTATACATTTTAATAAATTCTTCCTTTTGCGTGTAAATTTCTGAAAGATTTCCTGCGGGACCGGTGATATAATCGCCGAACCAAAGTCCGAAAAACGACCATAGGGAATTGTCCCTGACCATATCGTCTATGCTTGGCAGAGAGCTGCATTCGCTTATTGCCAGAAGCTTTCCGCTTTCAGTTATCTTTTTCAGCCATAGATATTGCTCCGAGCGGCTGCTGTATTCAGTTCCTGGATCAAGGTAGATATCTATTGCGGCAATGTCAAAACGGTCGTCGTCTACAAGATAATCCTCGCTCTGACCGTTCCATATCCATATAAGATTATCCAGCTTGTGATATTCAGTCATTCTTTCATACATAAGGTTATAAAGCCATTTGTATGCTTCCGGTCCTTCCGAGCCCCACCAGAACCATTCGCCGCCCGCTTCATGAAGAGGACGCCATAGGACAGGTATATTCTTTTGCGCCAATGTGTCAAGAGAATTTGAAACAGCGTCTATATCCTTAATTATATTAAGGCACTCGACAGTTATGAGACCCTTGGAATAAAGCTCGTTTATCTTGGAAATATCCATTTCAGCTATATCCTGATCGGTCATCGCCGCTTTCAGACTGAAATTTGTTTCCTTGCTGTAAACAGACGATTTTGTTTCGGACGGTGAATTCCAATACCACATAAAGCCGACAATTCCGCCTCTGTCAGCCCAGTCCGCAGCGGCGTTTATTTCGCTTACTGACGGCGTATTGCTGCTGGAATAGCCGCCGATATCGCCGAAACGTATTGCGGGGTATTTTCCGGTAGTTTTATATATCAGTTCAAGCTCCTTGTTTTGGTCGTTTGACGCATACTGTCCTGTAATGATTTTTTTCCCGAATTGGTTTTTCATATAATCTAGAAGAGCTGACGCTTCCTTTGAAGTATCAGGGTTTGCAGGCGTCTCAGGAAGTTCGAATTCAGTATCGTAGATTGTCTCGTTGTTTGTTATTTCAAGATAATCGAGGTCAAAGTTTTCATTGCCTGATTTGACGGTTATTATATTTTCTCCCTCGTTCATATAAATTCCGTAAAAGGTTATTCTTGTAAAATTTCCATCTCCGTTTATTGAAAAATCCTGAAGTTTTTTTCCGTTTACTTCAATATGATTCGAGATTTCAGCGTCTGCCGCCGCACAGATTGTTATATCATAATGCTGGTTTGTTTCAATTTCAAAAGAAATTTCCAGTTGATCTGCCGATCCTCCGTAAAATCCCGTAACATATCCTTCGCCTGAAAATCCTTTGCGGCTGTCAGAGGTGTATAGACTTCCGCCGAGACTGCATTCCTCCGCTTCAATAATCATGTTCGCCTCTGCATTTTTAATTTCCGGGACTTCAGCGACATATTCTGTGAATGAAACAGTTTCTTCAGTTTCCATTGTTATTTCCTCAGTGGAAAGAATACTTTCGGATTCGTTCGCAGCAGATGTCCCTAATGGATTTTGCGATATAGGTTCGCAGGCGGTAAGCAGTACAAAAGTCATAAGCATAGCCGCCGTCTTGAATTTTTTCATGATTGTTTTCTTAACTCCTTATAGTGTAAATCCTGTCTTTTTCGGTATCAAATAAAATAATATTATCAGCAAGCTTAGAATTAACATTTTTACCGTCGCAGGAAATACTGACCACCGTATTTGCTCTTAGACGGCACTGCATGCCGCAGAGGGATTTAATTTCCGCCGACTGAAGCTTACCCTCGCTCCATTTAATTGAAACCTCAAAGCCGCCCTTTGCTTTTAAACCTTTAACCTCTCCGTTTTTCCATTCGGAAGGCAGTGCGGGCAGGAGATTTATTTCACCGCTGTGGCTTTGTAGAAGCGCTTCGTTAATGCCGGAAGCTCCGCCGAAATTACCGTCTATCTGGAAAGGGGGATGCGAATCGAACAGGTTTGGATTTGTAGAGTATGCAAGTAGCTTTTGAAGATTTTCATACACCATGTCACTGTCAAGCAGTCTTGCCCACATATTTGTAATCCAAGCGCGGCTCCATCCGGTATGACCTCCGCCGTGAACGAGCCGTCTTATGAGCGTAGCTCTGGCTGCGTCGGCAAGACGCGGAGTTTTATACGGTGTAATAAGATCTGCCGGATGTAGTGCAAAAAGCTGTGAGATATGCCGGTGTCCTATTTCCACCTCGTCATAATCAACGGCCCACTCTTTTATCTGACCATATTTTCCGGTTTCAGGCTTAGGAATCTTTTCAAGCATGGACTGAAGCTTTTTTATAAATGAATAATCTTTATCAAGAATTTTTGCCGCCTTTATTACATCATTGAAAAGAACTGTTATTATCTGGCTGTCCATTGACGGACCGGCGCAAAGAGATCCCTTAATGCCTTTTTCTGTAAGATAGGTATTTTCAGGAGATACTGAAGGGCATGTAATGAGCTGACCGTTTTTATTTTCTGTAAGATAATCTGTAAAGAAAAGGGCGGCTTCTTTGAGAGTGTCATAATGAGAAGCAAGGAATTCCTTGTCAAGTGTGTATTCGTAATGCTCAAAAATATGCAGACAAAGCCATGCGGCTCCCATAGGCCAAATTGTAGCCGGCATCCATAGATCCTGCGGGGCGGAATCGCCCCATAAATCGGTATTATGGTGGCATACAAAGCCCTTGCAGCCATACATTTTCTCGGCAGTTTCACTGCCTGAAACGCGTATCTTTTCTATTAGCTCGAACAGCGGAAGATGACATTCTGAAAGATTTGAGCTTTCTGCGGTCCAGTAATTCATTTCTGTATTTATATTTATGGTGTATCTTCCGCCCCATGCAGGCCACATATCCTGATTCCAGATACCTTGTAGATTGAGGGGGAGGGAACCGGGGCGGCTGCCGGATATCATAAGATACCGTGAAAAATTGTAATAAAGAACCATAAGACCGTTATCATGGATATGCCTGTCGCATTCTTTATCGTCAAAGTCGTTTCCGCGCATTCTCAATATACGCTCGTCTGTCGGAAGCTCCGATCCGCCGTCGCTGTTATCGGACAGCGTTAATCTTACTCTTGAATATAATTCTCGGTAATCGCATTCGTGTCTGTAGTAAAGTTCGTCAAAGCTGCATTCAGAGGCGTAGTCGATGTCCATAACGGCGGCTTCCTCAAAGGCTTCTCCTACATAGTAGCTTGTTCTTGCGCTTAGTATAATAGTAGCGTTTGAGGAATTTTCAATTATAAGTCTGTTTCCTTCCGTATATATTTTTCCGTCCTCCGATACGGCGGAAAGCGCCGATGCAAAGAGGATGCCGCCGCGTCCGCCGGAGCCTCCGGAATAAAGTATGACGTTTTTTTTAACCGGACGGTTATCATCGTAATAATCGTCGCGTCCGTCAAGACCTGCGGAAAGATTTATAAGACCGTTTTCAGACGTGATGTGGACTGCGATTATGCTGTCAGGTTCGGAAGCGAATACCTCGCGTTTATATTTTACTTCCCCGACGGAAAACTCTGTAAAGGCCACGGCAGTTTCAAGATCTAAGCCTCTTCTGTAATTCTTAGCTTTTTCTCCGCCGAGCTTCATTTTTATATCAAGATTGCCGAGCGGCATATAATGACGGCAGTTTGGCGTAACGCCCTGCAGCTTTCTGAAAGCCAGTTCTTCGGCTTCTTCTATTTTTTCCTCAAGTATCAGCTTTCTTATTTCATGAAGTCCTTCTGCAGCGTCGGGATTGATTCTGTTTCTTTTTCCTCCCGACCATACTGAATCCTCGTTGAGCTGAATAATTTCATTTTCAGGACGTCCGTATACCATTGCGCCGATTCTGCCGTTTCCTACAGGCAAAGCGCTGTTGAAATCTTCTGCCGGCTGAGAATACCATAATACTGATTCGTTCATTAAAATGCCTCCTGACACTTCGGATTACTTATATTATTTTTTCTATTCTATCATATTTCAATCCGCATTGCAATTAAATGCTCTTATTTAAAAATTGATTTGTTTATTTTTAACTATAAATTATATGTATAAACTCAATAATTTTGGAGTTGAAAATAAAAAGCGGGTATGATATAATAATATAGCATAAGTAAGCTTACGCTTACTGGTGCGGTAAATATTTTTTGGGAAAACAGACAATAATAATATAAAAGGAGGATCAGACATGGAAAAAACCTATAAAATTTCTGGAATGACCTGTTCGGCATGCGCCGCAAGAATAGAAAGGGCGATGAATAAGCTTGACGGTATAGAGAAAGCGAATGTAAACTTTGCGGCCGAAAAGCTTTATGTAACATACGAGGATAAAAATTTATCAGAGAATGATATTTTATCTGCTATTCGTAAGGCGGGTTATGACGTGGCGTCCGCGAGCGATGAAAAGCCCCGAAAATCTGCACATGAGCTGTTGTTTAAAAGATTTATTATATCGGTATGCTTTTCGGCGCCGCTGCTTATAGTAAGTATGGGACACATGGTAGGTCTGCCGCTTCCTTCGATAATAGACCCGATGGACAGTCCGCTTAATTTTGCGCTTCTTCAGCTTATACTTACTATACCGGTTATGATTGCCGGAATAAAGTTTTATATTGCCGGTATTAGAAATCTTATTCATCTTAGTCCCAATATGGATAGTCTTATAGCGGTAGGAACATTGTCCGCCGTTGGTTATGGTCTGTATGCTATTTATAAAATAATTGAGGGACACGGGCATTATGCAATGCATCTTTATTTTGAATCGGCTGCTGTAATTTTAACCTTAATAACGCTGGGCAAATATTTGGAGGCTGTTTCAAAGGGAAAATCTTCACAGGCTATAAGGGAGCTTATGGAGCTTTCTCCCAAAATTGCAACGGTCAGACGCGGAGCAAAGGAAATTCAGGTGAAATCAGAGCTTGTCCGGATAGGAGATACGGTTATAGTTAAGCCGGGAGAACGTTTTCCTGTTGACGGAACCGTTATATCGGGCGCTACATCGGTTGACGAATCTATGCTGACCGGTGAAAGCATACCTGTGGAAAAAAAGACGGGCGATAAGGTAATAGGGGCTTCTATAAATAAAAACGGCTATATTGAATATATTGCTGAAAAGGTAGGAGCAGATACTGCTTTATCTCAAATTATAAGACTTGTGGAGGAAGCTCAGGGAAGAAAGGCTCCTATTGCCAGACTTGCCGATGTTATTTCAGCGTATTTTGTTCCGGTTGTTATCGCTTTGGCAATAATTGCGGCAATCGGATGGAAGCTTGCCGGCGAGTCGGCCTCCTTCTGTATGACTATATTTGTTTCCGTTCTCGTTATAGCTTGCCCCTGCGCACTCGGACTCGCTACTCCTACCGCTATTATGGTTGCTACCGGACGGGGAGCAAAAATGGGAATCCTTATTAAAGGTGGAGAAGTTCTTGAAACGGCTCATAAAATTAATACTGCCGTATTCGATAAAACCGGAACGGTAACAGAAGGGATTCCTTCTGTTACAGATATTAAAGTAACTGAAGGCTTCGATGAGAATAATATTCTGGCTTTGTGCGCGTCTGCTGAGAAACGGTCGGAGCATCCTTTAGGAGAAAGTATAGTAAGGGAAGCGGAAAACCGGAACATTCCGTTTTCAGAAGTGGAAAGCTTTGAATATATATCAGGAATGGGAATAAGGGCGGAGATCGGCGGCAATACCGTTCTTATAGGAAATAAACGCCTGATGTCCGAAAATAATGTGGATACGTCAGGGATAGAAAAAATAGCCGCCGAATTTGCAGAAGCCGGTAAAACTCCCGTAATGTGTGCATACAGCGGAAAGGCTGCCGGTATTATTGCCGTAGCTGATAAAATAAAGCACGACAGCCATAACGCTATCGAGAGTCTTGAGAAAAGCGGTATAGAATGCGTAATGCTTACTGGTGACAGTGAAAAAACCGCTGCGGCTATAGCCGGTCAGGCGTCTATAAAAAAGGTTATTGCAGAAGTAATGCCGGAGGACAAGGCTTATCAGATTAAAAAGCTTCAGGACGAGGGAAAAACTACCGCAATGATAGGAGACGGTATTAACGACGCTCCGGCTTTGGCTCAGGCAGATGTCGGCATAGCGATTGGAACAGGAACAGACGTTGCGATTGAAAGTGCGGATATAGTTTTAATGAACGGCAGTCTCGAGGGCGTAGACACCGCTGTAAGATTAAGCCGTGCCGCTATAAGAAATATAAAGCAGAATCTTTTCTGGGCATTCGGTTACAATGTGCTGGGTATACCGGTTGCAATGGGAGTTCTTCATATTTTCGGCGGACCTCTGCTTAATCCTATGATTGCTGCTGCGGCAATGAGTCTTAGCTCAGTGTCTGTATTGGCAAACGCATTAAGACTGAAAAAATTCAGATGATAATTTAATGATTTCATAAATAAAGGAAGGAATGCTCCGAATAAGGGAGCATTCTTTTCTTTAACAGAAATTATTTTCATAAATTTCAAAATTTATCTTGACAAATATAAAATAATAGTATATACTAATTACATACTAAAAACATAGGAATAATAGGATAAGATGAGGCTTGATGAAAATGAGATACGATAAACGGCTGTATAAACGAATGTGCTGAAGCTTTTATTTATTTAATATTATTTATCAGGAGGTATATTATTATGAGCAAATTAGATTCTAAAAAATTAAAATTTGAAACGTTACAGCTTCATGTAGGTCAGGAAAATCCCGATTCAGATACGGGAGCAAGAGCAGTTCCTATATATCAGACATCGTCTTATGTATTCAAGAATTGCCGGAATGCTGAAGAAAGGTTTAATCTTAAGGATAGCGGGAACATATACGGAAGGCTTACTAATCCTACGCAGGAGGTTTTTGAGAAGAGAATCGCTGCTTTGGAAGGCGGAACGGCTGCTCTCGCGGTAGCAAGCGGAGCGGCGGCGATAGCTTATGCGGCGGAAAACATAGCCGCAAACGGCGGACACATTGTTGCCTCTGAAACTATTTACGGAGGTACCTATAATTTGTTTGCTCACACTCTGCCTCAGTTCGGTATAGAAACTTCATTTGTGAATCCTGAACCTGACAGCATTGAAAAAGCAATAAAAGAAAATACAAAGGCTGTTTTTATTGAAACTCTGGGAAACCCGAATTCTAATATTATAGATATTGAAAAGGTAGCTCGGATAGCTCACAGGCATAATATTCCGTTAATTGTCGATAATACATTTGCAACGCCTTATTTAGTAAGACCTATTGAATATGGAGCGGATATAGTTGTTCATTCAGCAACAAAATTTATCGGAGGTCATGGTACGTCTCTGGGCGGCGTTATTGTGGACAGCGGTAATTTTGATTGGAACGCTTCAGGGAAGTTTCCTACGCTGACAGAACCGGATCCGGGTTATCATGGCATTAGCTTTGCAGAGGCAGCCGGAGCTGCTGCATTTGTGACAAGAATTCGTGCGGTTCTGCTGAGGGACACTGGAGCGGCCTTATCGCCTTTCAACGCATTTTTACTTCTTCAAGGTCTTGAAACCTTGTCGCTTAGAGTAGAGCGTCATACTCTGAATGCGGTTAAAGCGGTAAACTATTTAAAAGATCATCCGAAAGTAAATCGGGTAAACCATCCGTCAATATCTGACAACGGTGATCCTGAGCTTTATAAAAAATACTTTCCTAACGGCGGAGGCTCGATATTTACATTTGAAATAAAAGGCGGAGAAGCTGAAGCAAAACGGTTTATAGATAGTCTTGAGCTTTTTTCACTCCTTGCAAATGTGGCTGACGCAAAATCGCTTGTAATTCATCCGGCGTCAACAACTCATTCCCAACTGAGTGAAAAGGAATTATTAAAGCAGAATATAAAGCCCAATACAATAAGATTGTCTATCGGAATAGAACATATAGACGATATTATAAACGATCTTTCACAGGCGTTTGATAAAATATGAAAGGGAGATTTTTTATGGCTAAGATTTATAGTAGCGTTATGGAGCTTATAGGCGGAACTCCTCTTATGAAATTAAATAATTATATGTCCGCTGAGGGACTGGAGGCAAATCTTTTAGGAAAGCTGGAATTTTTTAATCCTGCGGGAAGCGTTAAGGACAGAGTAGCGAAAAAGATGATAGAAGACGCGGAGAAATCAGGTATTCTCAAACCTGGAGCGGCAATAATAGAACCTACCAGCGGGAATACCGGAATAGGTCTTGCCGCCGCAACGGCTTCAAAAGGATACAGAGCTATAATGACTATGCCGGAAACAATGAGCGTTGAGAGAAGAAAGCTTTTGAAGGGTTATGGAGCTGAAATCGTTCTTACAGACGGTTCAAAGGGAATGTCTGGTGCAATTGCCAAAGCGGAGGAATTGAAAAATGAAATCGAGGGTGCGGTAATACTGGGCCAGTTTGTAAATAAATCTAATCCTCAGGCTCATTATGACTCTACAGGTCCTGAAATATGGAACGATACTGACGGAAATGTCGATATATTTGTAAGCGGAGTAGGAACTGGCGGAACGATATCCGGTACCGGAAGGTATCTAAAGTCTAAGAATTCTGATATTAAAATAGTTGCAGTCGAACCGGAAGCTTCCCCCGTTTTGTCCGGAGGCAACGCGGGGCCTCATAAAATTCAGGGTATCGGCGCCGGTTTTGTTCCTGATACTCTTGATACTGATATTTATGACGAGATTATCACTGTTCCGAATGAAGTATGCTTTGAAACCGGAAGAAAGATAGCAAGGACAGAGGGCATATTGATCGGTATATCCGGAGGAGCGGCAGTTTGGGCGGCAGCGAAATTAGCAAAGCGTCCTGAGAACAAGGGTAAAAATATTGTTGTTATTATTCCGGATACAGGCGAAAGATATCTCTCAACTGCATTATTTGAATAAAAAAATATAAAAGGGATACGCATAATGCTAACGCCATATAAGGAAGTATTTATGTAGGGTACGGTGTAACTCGGTAAAATGAGTTACACCGTATCCTTTTGTTATGCCACAAATTTGAAGTCCTGCGGGTTTTGCCGGATTTCCGCCATCATAGCAAGGATTTCCTGTTCGGTAGGAATGTCTATCATTCCGGCTGCCGTGAAATAAATATCCACTTTCACATAACAGTGACCGCTTGATTTATCGTTGTTATGAACCTCAATTCGTTCAATCAGCGAATTTACAAGCGTCGGAGTAAGTTCCCTAATATCCGTCATTTTACGGAAGGTGCGGAGTAAAAGACGTAAATCCATACTCTTTTGCTCGGCTTTGTCTAAAACCGACTTTGCTTCAGATACAGAATATACAAGTTCCTTTTGCTCTTTCTCGTATTTAGCAACACGTCTTTCATAATCTGCATCACTTATCTTACCGAAGGCGTTATCCTCGTACAGCTTATCCATTAAGCGTTCTAATTCCGAAAGTCGTTGTTCCCCATACTCAACCATTTCCTGCATTTTCTTAAATTCGGCTTTTCGCATTGCCTTGTTTTGCATAGCCATCATATAAAGGAATACGGTTTCGTTACAACGAACAAAATCAGCGAAATCGCTTATGGCATCCAAAACGAGTTTTTCAAGCACTACATTGCGGATATAATGGATAGTGCAAGTTCCTCTGCCATCCTTATAATTTGCACAGCGGTAAAACTCTTGATTAGGTCTTAAACTTTTTGAAGCGCAAAAGTGTAGTTTTGAGCCACAGTCGGCACAAAATATCAATCCCGAAAATAGGCTTGTTCTTCCCGTTGCAGTAGGTCTGCGGCGATTTTGTCGCAATTCTTGCACTCTTAACCAATCCTCCTCCGGTATAATCGGTTCTTGCATATTCGGGATAATCTGATATTCCTCCGCCGGCTTGTAAATGGTTTTATGCACCTTGTAGCTAACGGTGGTGGTCTTGAAATTCACCGCACAGCCGGTGTACTGCCTGTTTTCAAGAATATGAGCAACGGTTTTCTGATCCCAACAATACGGATTCGCCGGTACTTTCTGCGCATGGGCTTTGCCGACACTTTCGTAATAAGCAGACGGAACAAGGATTTTCTCTTCCTCCAACTGCCTTGAAATCTGCGACGGACCACGCCCTGCAAGGCAAAGCGCATAGATTTTGCGTACCACTTCGGCGGCTGGCTCATCAATCAGCCATTTCTCTTTATCATTCGGGTCTTTCATATACCCGAATGGAACAGAAGAGGATACTCGCTTACCGTTATCGGCTTTGGACTGCCATACGGCACGGATTTTCTTGGAGGTCTGTGCCGCATACCACTCGTTGAAAATGTTGTGGAAGGGCATCATCTCCACGCCATCGCCGGTCAGCGTGTCCACCCGTTCCTGTATGGCGATAAAGCGGATACCAAGCGACGGATATACCACCTGCGTCAGCCTGCCCATTTCTACCTGTTCACGTCCGAAGCGGGATAGGTCTTTCACAATGATTGTACCGATTTCTCCGTTCTCCGCCATACGCTCCATACGCATAAAATTCGGTCTTTGAAAGGTCGTACCCGATACGCCGTCGTCCACAAAAAACATGGTGTTGGTGTATCCCTCTTTGCGGGCGAAGTCCTGCAAAATCTGTTTTTGGTTGGTGATGGAGTTGGATTCCTCGTCCTTGTTGTCATCGTCCACGGATAAGCGACAGTAAAGTGCCGTGATTTTTTCATCTGCCTGCCCGTTTGATTTGTTTGCTGTTGTCATAGTTCTTTTCTCCTTTCCGACAACAGGGCATAGCAAAGGCAGGATTATCTTACTATACCCTGCTGCCTTTTTCTACTGTGCGATTGTTAAACTAACTGCTCAGATAGTATCAGTTCCTTAAACTGCTCCAGTACGCATTGCCTGCCGTTCGGATTAAAATGCGTGGAAATCTCATAGATTGTCCCGCTGAGTTTCAGTTTGAAATTATCTTCCCCGAAACGGCGCATCCTGCTGTAATCCAGACTGCGTTCCCCGCTGCGGGGCAGCATATAATCCACAAGACAAACCGGCTCGTTTCCTTCTATCTGCTCAGGCGGCGGAGCATATATGACTTCGTTATTCGGGTAAATCTCCGTTTTCTTCATACTGCCACCTTACCTTTCGTCACGGCTGTTTCGCTTGCGTTCAAGCCTGCGCTGATGTTCGTACAACAGTTTCAGAATGGTATCGGTCATCTGCTTCTGCGTGTAGTTTTTTGGGAAAAATCCTCGTAAATCCTGCACCCTAAAGCTGATACGCTCGGTCTGATTGGCTTTTTCCTCCGACATAATCTCATAGATACTGTCCGAAGAAAGACTGCCTTGCTGCGATAGCTTTTTCAAGCGGATACTCTGTGCGTGAGAGGGCGTGCAGTCGTTCAGGCTCATAGCGTCAAGCAGGATTTTCTGCTGTTCTTCGGACAGATAGGACAATTCTACCGCTGGGCTGAGTGCAATCGAGCCTTCATCAACTTTGTCGAGCAATTCGGGGATTAGGTGGGTTAAGCGGATATATCGGAATACTTTATCACGGCTTTCTCCTTGTTCCTTGCCGATTTCGGCGGCGGTATCCGACTTTGTCGCAGCTTGCGACAAAGTTAAATCTGTGCGTTTACCCTGTGCTTTCATTGCGTCCATTTTCATTTTATACGCAAAGGCCTTTTCGCTTGGGAGTATTCGTTCACGGTGGAGATTGCTGTCCACAACGGCAATCGACGCTTCGTTTCGGTCAAGGGGATAAATTAAAGCAGGCACTTCGGAAAGTCCTGCTTTTACGGCGGCGTGCAGTCTGCGGTGTTCGCTAACCACTTTATATTCGTTCGTATTTTCAATCGGGCGGACAATCAGCGGACAAAGTATGCCTTGTTCTTTGATACTCTCAGTCAGAATTTCCATATCCTCGTCGTCTAACACCTTAAAGGAATGCAATGTCGTCAACTTAAGCCGACATTACCCTACTCGCATGTAAAAACGAGCAAAAAATATTTCTAAAATTTTAAAAAAAGACTTGATAAAAGTATCAAAAAATGTTGCTTCGCAATTGATTATAGACATTGATTGCGAGGTACACAGATGCTTAATAAAAACGCTATTTACACATTAATTAAAAACGTTAAAAATCTCATCGCTTCCGATGAATTCAGGGTAAAGCATAGTTTGGAGAAAAATGCTTTTACAAGAAATAGAAAACTGTCTTTCCAAGATATTATCTACTTTATCTTAGCTCTTCCACGCAAATCGTTATCAATTGAGTTGGATTTGTTTTTTGAAGAACAGGAATACTCTGTTTCTAAACAAGCTTTTTCAAAAGCACGATACAAAATAGCATCACAGGCTTTTGAAGATATTTTCAATATGTCAACTGATATTTTTCGATTTACCAAACAATCAAAAACTTTAGATGGATACCGTGTTTTTGCTATTGATGGGTCTGATATTGCGGTTGACCATAATCAAAATAATGCTACTGAATTCGGTGTGAAAACTAACAAGCATTCTTCATATCCAATGGCAAGATTAAGTGCGTTATATGATATAACAAATGATTTGATTGTGGATGCTCAGTTTACAGGCATATCTGTGGGAGAAAGAGAACACGCTCATAGACTCTTATCTTCAAAAGCATTAACTGTTAACAAAAGATACAAGAACCTGATCATATTTGACAGAGGATATCCATCAAGAGCATTAATACACGAACTCGAAGACAAAGGATTGTTCTATTTAATCAGATGTTCGCATTCCTTCCTTTCGTGTGTGAACGAATGTCCCGATGGAGACCACATTGTGGTGGACACCTATAAGGAACGAAGCACAAAAATTCGTGTTATCAAAGATACCTCCGGCGATGAACCACATATTTTTGTAAGCAATCTTTTTGATGCAACTCAGGATGCGAAGTACCATTAGGATTTGTATCACAAACGTTGGGAAATCGAAACAAAATATGGTGAACTAAAAACCCGTATGCGTTTAGAAAATTTTTCCGGTAAAAATCCACAGGCAATTCGTCAGGATTTATATGCAACCTTATTTATATCCAATCTGTCTGCATTGATTAAGTCATTTGCCGAATCGGATATTGAAGAAGAATTAACTAATGACAAATATCACTATCAGTTGAACAGAAGCTTCATCATAGGAAAAGTCTGTCGGTATATTAAGCATTTATCATCTTTATCAACGCCTATGAAAAAATTTACAGCATTGATTCTTCGAATCCAAACAATGCGCTCGATTATTCGTCCAGAACGGCACTTTAAGAGAATATCGGGACATCACGGAACTACAAATGGTTTTTATATACGTGTAAATATATAAGCAACTACGGGGATAATGTCGGCTAAGACATCTTTGTTGTCTATCCCGTGGAGTATTTTGCCGGTCTGTCTGAATGTCGTTTTTCTATCCCTGCCCCGGAGCCTCACCGCAGCGTTGCTGTGCTCGCTCCTATCAAAGAGAGGTCGTCGCACAGTCATATCCCATCCAGCCGGTCATTTAGTTGTAACCGGCTTTCGGGCAACAAAAAAAGCCGGTACACGAACGCATACCGACCTGACAAAAGGATAGAATAATCCCTTTGCGTGTTTGGTATCACATTCATGTAACCGGCTTT